>ERZ773003.276-NODE-276-length-39608-cov-9.141607_pt1 | contig 39608 bp, 42 predicted proteins | sample MGYA00580668_ERZ773003 | MGnify/ENA primary metagenome ERZ773003 (study PRJEB29015, sample SAMEA2738002) | human oral metagenome | biome: human oral; feature: human-associated habitat; material: dental | place: China | collected 2126 ...
CTGGACATTTTATGGCGAGCTATGCTTACAGCATATCTCTCATCATTGCTAATATAGCGATTGCAGTTTCTGCAGTTGGCTATGGCTCAGAATTCTTTGGTGTTGATCTAAATGCAACGCAAACAAGTCAAGTAACGATTGTCTTGTTATGGTTTGCAGCGATTTTGAACTTTAGAGGAAATCGCTTTACAGGTCAGCTTAGCAATATTACTATTTGGGGCTGTATTGTGCCAGTATTACTGATTGGTACAATCGGTTGGTTTTGGTTTAGCTCAGATACGTATTTGGCGGCATGGAATCCAAACGACTTGCCGTTCTTTGAAGCAATTAAACAATCTATTGCTTTAACATTGTGGGGCTTCCTCGGGTTTGAATCGGCAGCAGCAAATGCAGATGCTGTAGAAAATCCAAAGAAAAACGTGCCAATTGCAACATTTGCAGGTACATTAGCAGTGGCGGTGATTTACATCTTGTCCACGAATGTTATGGCCGGTATCGTGCCTAACACAGAATTATTAAATTCCAATGCACCATTTGGTCTCACATTTGCGTACATGTTCAATGATACAATTGCAAATGTTATTATGGCGCTTATGATTATCTCTTGCTGTGGTGCTTTACTTTGCTGGCAATTTACTTTGTCTCGCGTATTTAAGAATGCAGCAGAGGCAGGTTATTTTCCTAAGGTGTTTGCTCGTGTAAACAGCAAGGATGCACCTGTGCGTGGCGTATTTATCTTATTAGCGATTGAAACAATTCTTACATTGTTCACAGCTAATGATTCCTTACGTGATCAATTTGAAACATTGGTAAACCTTGCGGTTGTAACTAATGTAGTGCCTTATATTCTCTGCATTATTGCAGTACCGACTATGATGCACATGTCTGGATTGGAAAAACGTCGTATTGAGCGTTTCTATTTTGTTGCTGCTGCAGGTGTTTTATATTGTTCATACGCCGTATATGCGTGCGGTGTTGATGCCATGCTCGGTAGTGCTGTTGCAGTAACTATTGGTATTGGTATTTATATGATACGCAAAGGTTGGTTAGCGTATCGTGCACAACGTTTCCAACAAAGTATCGATTAATTGAATATTCTCTCGTCTTATAGAGGCTGTCACTTCGGTGATAGCCTCTTTTGGTTATATGCATAGCAAAATATTTTATATGTAAATTAAATCAAAATACAAATGTAAATATATACGTTTATATACAGAAAAGAAAAGTAAATAAAGTAATTATTTCAAGAAATGGGGCAGAATATACGAAGTAATGCGTGTAAATGATAATGAATATTGATTTTGTGAATAATTATGATTGATTAACGAATATACAGTAAGGGGTATATGTATTGCTGGAGAATTATAAATATAGTATATTTATAATTAATAAAAGTGAATAAACTGAGTGTCGGTTCTACCGAGCGTAAAAGAGGAAAATGGGTGCAAATCCTATACTATGCAAATAGCTGTAATGAGGAGCAATATTTCGTATTAGGGTCACTGGGAAACTGGGAAGGCAGAGATGTTGTGATGAATCAATAGTCAGAAAGCCTGCTCAATCTAATAGAATAGTATACATTTGTGTGCTATCTTTTGTTTAGGTTGGTCAGGTAGGCTAATCTTTTTTTCGCTATTTTCTTATATGGCACCATAATGTTATTGTTGGCTTTTATGCGTGTTTATGTTTATTCACTATTATGTGTTTTTATTTGAAAAGGGTATAGGAGGTGCCTATGGGCAAACGCTTTGTCAAGCAATTGGGACAATTTATTGTCACTCTGTTTGGCATCACATTTTTGACATTTTGTCTCACCTATTTAGCTCCAGGGGACCCAGTTACCATGCTATTGGAAACGGCGGATACCATCGTATCTCAAGAACTGATTGATGAAACTCGAGCACAATTAGGCTTGGATAAGCCGTTTATCGTACAGTATGCAAACTGGGTAGTCAATGCAGCACAAGGTGACTTAGGAATGAGTTACTCTGCTAAAAAACCGGTAGTAGATCGTATGCTAGAAGCATTACCTGGTACGCTTGCATTGGCAGGAACCGCATTGGTATTTACGATTCTCTATGCACTACCGGCAGGTATACTGAGTGCGTATAATCGGAATAAATGGATAGACTATGTACTGAGAAGCCTTTCCTTCATAGGCGTGTCTATGCCATCATTCTGGTTAGGCCTTGTATTAATCTATATTTTTGGTTTAAAACTCGGTTTAGTTCCGATTGCCTCGTCTCGTATAACGGCGACAGGTGTTATTTTACCGGCTGTTACATTAGCGGTTGTCGTTGGCTCTAAATACATGCGTCAAGTACGACTCGTTATCCTTGAAGAGATGCAAAAGGATTACGTTATCGGAGCCCGTGCGCGTGGCGTGAGCGAAATGAAGATTTTATTCGGTCACATTTTGCCTAATGCCGTATTGCCATTAATTACAATTTTAGGCGTACTTATTGGTTGGTTATTAGGTGGTGTAGCGGTAGTTGAAATGGTATTCTCCTGGCCTGGCCTCGGAAATATGGCCATTTATGCCATCACTATGCGTGACTATCCATTGATTGAAGGTTTTGTGTTATGGGTTGCTATTGCATATATGTGTATCAATGCTCTAGTTGATGCATCCTATGTTCTGTTGGACCCTAGATTGAAAAGGGAGAGAGCATAATGAAAGAATTTATTCAGAAACATAAATTGTTCTCTTTCTACACTGCATTGATGCTCGTCATCGTATTCATTGCTATCTTTGCACCATGGCTTGCGCCGGGAGATGCTTTCACATCGGATATGACTAAAGCATTACAAGCCCCTAGTGCTCAGCATTGGTTTGGTACCGACAAATTGGGTCGTGATGTATTGTCTCGTATCATTTATGGTACTCAATTATCCTTGTTCATGGGCGTATCCATCGTAGTGATTATGGTAAGCATTGGTACAGTCATCGGTGCCGTAGCAGGTTACTTTGGTGGCAAAGTTGAAATGGTTCTTATGCGCTTGGCGGATATCATGTTATCTTTCCCAGGTGTAGTGCTCGCCATTGCCATCGCCGGTATTTTAGGGGGCAGCATTGTAAATACCATCTTAGCATTATCGGTTGTAGGGTGGGCTAAATATGCCCGTCTTGTGCGTTCTATGACGCTGAAAGTACGCGGTGAAGAATATGTAACGGCAGCTGTTATGATGGGGGCCTCTACATGGACGATTTTACGTCGTCACATCATTCCTAATATTTTGCCACTCGTTGTAACCACAGGGGCACTAGATATTGGGGCTATTATGATTGAGGTTGCAGGTTTATCATTCCTTGGTTTTGGTGCGCAACCACCTACACCTGAATGGGGGCTTATGCTAAATGAAGGTCGTCAATACTTGCAAACGAGTCCATGGCTCATGGCATTCCCTGGTATGTCTATTTTAATCGTAGTAGCTGTTTTCAATCTTTGGTCTGATTCTTTACGCGATGTAGTGGATCCTAAGAATCAAGGTTAATCTTAGTTTTTTTGAATCTTTATTAGGCCTTTGTGGCGTAATAATGATATATAAGCTTTGTATATTGTGTTAACAAGGAGATTTTAAATGAAAAAATCTTGGAAAAAGGCTCTTTTAGCAGGTCTTAGTGTTGTGATGATGGGTTCCTTCATCGCAGGTTGTGGTTCCGATAATGGTGCTGCTAATAAGGACGTTTTAAAAGTTGGTGTAACAAACTTTGCATCTACATTAGAACCTACGGAAAACTTCTTTGCATGGGTTGTTATGCGTTATGGCGTAGGTGAAACATTGGCTAAATTTGATGAGCAAATGAAACCTCAACCATGGATTGCTTCTAAATGGGAAGTATCTCCAGATCATAAAACATGGACGTTTACTATCAACGATAAAGTAAAATTCTCTAACGGTAAAAAGGTTGATGCAGCAGCTGTAAAAGCATCTATCGAACGTTCTTTTGAAAAGCAAAACCGTTCCAAAACATTCTTTGAATATGATTCTATTGAAGCTAATGGCCAACAGTTGATAATTCATACGAAAAAAGAATATCCTAATATGCCGGGGCTTTTAGCGGATCCATTGTTCCTAATCGTCGATGTACAATCTGAAAAAGACGGACGCAACTTTGCGAAAGAAGGCCCTATCGGCACAGGCCCATACGTAGTTAAATCCTTCACTAAAGAACGTGCTGAAATGGTTGCGAATGAAAATTACTGGGATGGTGCGGTACCGTTTAAAACCTTAGAAATCCCATCCATCGACGATCCTAATACGCGTGCTATGAGCTTGCAATCCGGTGATGTAGATATGGCTGTTAACATCGGTCCTGGCGAAATCGGTTTATTCCAAAACAATGATAAATTCAAAGTAGACGAAATCGCATCCCTTCGCGTAGTATTGGCTCGTATTAACCAAAAAGGGGTTCTTGGTGATGACAAAGTTCGTGCAGCTGTCATTTCCGCAACAGACCGCAAAAACTATGCAGATGTATTGCTTAAAGGTACATTTATTCCTGGTTCCGCTCCAATTCCACCATCCATGGACTATGGTTTCAAAGATTTGAAAGATCCTAATGCATATAATCCTGATCGCGCAAAACAATTGTTAGCAGAAGATGGTTGGAAAGATACTGATGGTGATGGCATTCTTGATAAAGATGGTAAACCATTAACATTCAACTTCGTAGTATATAATTCTCGTGCTGAATTGCCACTTTATGCAGAAGCTGTTCAAGCAGACCTCAAAAAAGTTGGTATTGACATGAAAATTAAAACAGTCGACTATAACTTGATTGATAAAATGGGTATGGACGGCGACTATGATATGCTTATTTCCAATATCGTAACAGCTAATACAGGAGACCCTATTTACTTCTTGGCTAATTATTGGCACACTAATAATGGTGGTGACTGGGCACAAAATGGTTCCGGCTACTCTAACCCTTCTGTAGATGCATTGCTTGATGCGGCTCAAACCGAATTTGATCCTGCTAAACGTCGTGAATATGCAATCCAAATTCAACAATTATTGATGAATGATGGTGCTGCATTGTTCTTAGGTTACCCTAAAACTAATATCGTAACTGGTTCTTACTTGAAAGGTGCAGTTATGTACCCAAGTGATTACTACTGGATTACAAATAAAATTACTAAATAATAAGGAGCTATAATGGCAGAAAACGTACTCACAGTAGAACATCTTAGTATCGCGTATCAAGGCGTGCCTGCTGTTATGGATGTAAATTTTACCTTGGAACGTGGCAAGGTATTGACCATCGTAGGGGAATCCGGATCCGGTAAGACTACCGTGATTCGCGCCCTTATGGGGTTATTACCGGTCGGTGGTGAGGTGACAGAAGGGACACTACTATTTAATGGTAAAGACCTTCGAAACCTTTCTAAAGATGAATGGCGTTCTATTCGTGGCAAAGACATGGCCATGATTTTCCAAGATAGCGGTAGTGCACTCGATCCGATTGTACGCATTGGTAAACAATTTAGAGAACTATTCAAAGCTCACATTGAAATCTCCAATGACGAATGTGATCGTCGTGCTATTGAATTATTAGAGTCTGTGGCGTTACCTAATTGCGCAGATATCCTTCGCCGCTATCCACATGAGCTATCTGGCGGTCAACGCCAACGTGTAGGGATTGCTATGGCCTTGGCGTTGGATCCGGCACTACTCATCGGTGATGAACCAACATCTGCTCTAGACGTGACAACACAATCTCAAGTTGTTATGCAAATGATGGAATTATCTAAAGTGCATAATTCCGCTATCGTTATGGTAACGCATAACCTTGGTGTAGCGGCCTATATGTCCGATTACATCATTGTTATGAAAAAGGGCCGTGTTGTAGATGCCGGTACGCCACAAGAAATCTTAGAAAACCCATCTAATGAATACACAAAACAACTAAAAGATGCGGTGCCAACATTGGGAGGAGGTCGTTACATTGACTAACTACGCAGTAGAACTCAAAAATGTATATAAACGATTCCCACTTCCTACTGGTGGCGAACTCGAGGCTTGTAAAAATATCAATATTACTCTTGAAAAAGGCGAGTCTCTTGGTATTGTAGGTGAATCTGGGTCTGGTAAAACAACATTGGTTCGTATGATTATGAAAATGTTGCCTATTACAGAAGGTGAAATATACGTTGACGGTGTTGAAATTCAACATATGAATGCAGAACAAACAAAGGAATACCGTAAAAAAATTCAAATGGTATTCCAAGATCCATCAGCTGCATTTAATCCACGTATGAAGGTTAAGGACATTATCCTTGAACCACTCTATAACTTTGGTCTTCTGGAAAAGGGGAAGGAAGAACAAATCGCGGGTGACTATCTTGAAATGGTAGATTTACCGCGTGAATTCATGTATCGATTCCCGCATGAGATGTCTGGTGGTCAACGTCAACGTGTCGCTATTGCACGGGCTATCGTTTTGGAACCTGAAATCCTCGTATTCGATGAAGCAACGAGTGCTCTTGATGTATCTGTTCAAGACTCTATTGCGTATCTACTCGCTCGATTGCAAAAGAAACGGAATTTGACATATCTATTCATCGCTCATGATATCGCTTTCATTCGTACTATGTGCCATAAGGTTGTAGTTATGTATAAAGGTGATATTGTTGAAGAACTAGATGCGTTCCATCTAGCAGATGCTAAACATCCATATACAAAGGTGTTATTAAGCTCTATTTTTGAAATTGGTAAACCACACAATCCATTATCGATGGATACCGTTACTAATGATACAAATATATAATCTTATTGGTGAAAGCCTTCGCGTATGCGAAGGCTTTCATCTTTTCTATCTGCTAAATATATATTAGGTGATTGAGATCTTTCGATAAATAGGATATGATAAAGAAAGCGATATGGATTTAATAACACCCGATTTGATGAACTTATAGTACTGGCAGGTTCTACGCTAGATACTACAATCGCACGTAATGCTATCATCAATGCCCAACAAATTTTGCTCGATGAGAATGTTACCATATTCCTTGGCTATCCTAAGATTAATATGATTGGTAAAAGCTATCTAAAGGGGATTCACACATCACCAAGTGAATACTATGTAATCATGAAAGATTTGAAAAAAGAATAAGTAGTATTGATTTAGACACAATAAAGGACCAGCTGGAAGGCTGGCCCTTTGTGTTGCTCAATTATTATTTTTTGCTGTTTACTGCATCGAGGTCATTCATATCCACCTCGTTAGCACGGCCAATCATGCGATTATATTTTACATATAATTGCGTATATGCTTCGCCATAGGAGGAGTTGATGATGATGTAATTTCTTGCTTCTGCAATAAATTCTTTTACAGCATCTTGATATTGTTTAACCGCAGCTTGCGTTTCTGGTTTTATACCAGGTTGCAAGTCATTCAAGCGTTTTGTAATTTCTTGTAGATTGGTTTCGACCTTTTGTGTATCTGTATTACCATCAGAATCGATAATATTAATGGTTTGAGATAATAGTATATTTAATTCGATGAAATTAACTGCATTGACTCTGTTTTCATCAGCGAATTCTTTCATGCGTTCTGTATACAATTCGTTATTACGATTTTCAAGTGCTAAATCGTATGCATTATAGGCCGCATTGAATTGATCCGCTAATGGTACATATTGGCTAGCTAAGTTATCACTGCCTACAAAATTATCTTTTTCAAACGTTCTATCTGTATAGTAGTTTTGAAGTTGGTCGGACACAGGAATTAATTGTGATAAGATAGTAAGTAATTCATCTGTCGCTTTATTTACATCCTCATATGGTGTGGAGCTTTCTTCTTTAGCTGCTTCAAGCTGAGATTTTAATTTTTTATAGTCAGGTAATGTTACAGACGTATTATGTGTATGATTGCGCAATTCTTCAAGAGTTGGTTGTATTTGATAGGTATAGGCAACGCTATTTAAATTAAATGTATCAGCTGCCTCGATATAAGGTCGTAAGGAATTGATCTTGTCCTCAATAGTAGAGCGATATAATATTGTAGTTGCTTTATTGGATAGGAAGTGATAAGCGCAATAAATGCCTCCACCAATAACAGCAATCCCTAGAATTACGGCTAAGATTAATTTAATATAACCCTTTTTCAATTGCCAATACTCCTTATACAACGTATTTGTGAAAAAATATCTATACTTTATATTCTATACAGTTGATATTAGTATTATTATAGCATAGATTAAAGGAGCAAAAAAGATACATATAACTGATAATTATTAAATAAATATTAAATATTATAAAGACTTAATAGGCGTTTGGTGTGTGATATATTTATTGATATACAATGCAGTGTATGTTTATTTCCTATTTATAAGTTGATATAATCAAATTAACAAATGGGAGGTGATTAGAATGGGTTTTGAACGTCGTTATAATTCTATTGAAGAAGTTTTAGATGTAGCAAAGTCTGCAGAGGGTACACTTATAAAAGAGTATGATGTGTCTAATCGGTTAGCGACAAAGAAGAATAAGGGTGGCATAGGACAAATCATCGAAGAAGGTTTATTTCATATGGCTGTTAATAGTCGGGCAGAGGCTGATTTTTATAACTTAAATCTTGAATTAAAGGTTACTGGTATAAAAACAAATGTAAGGCAGACATCCTTCTCCGCCAAGGAACGATTGGTACTGAATATTATTGACTATATGGAAGAATATAAGCGTACTTTTGAAGAATCATCATTGTGGCATAAGAATAAAAAAATCTTACTCATGTTTTATCGATGGATTGATGGTGTAAATAAAGGTGAATTCCCTATTCTTAAATCTGTTATCCATCAATTTTCTGAATCGGATTTAGCTATTGTTAAGCAAGACTGGCAAATTATCATAGATAAAATCAAAGCAGGTAAGGCTCATGAAATTTCTGAGGGAGATACTATGTATCTTGCTGCTTGTACAAAAGGTGCTAATGCAAAAAGCATGCGAAAGCAACCTTTTTCTGATATTCCTGCAAAACAGAGAGCCTATTCGTTAAAGAGCTCATATATGACTGCTTATGTAAGACGAATCCTTATGAATGAAGACGTAATCTCAGTTTTTAAACCGGAAGAATTAAAGTCTAAATCAGTTGATGAGTTATTACATGAAAGATTTGCACCCTATATTGGGCATACATTATATGAATTGAAGCGTCACATTAACTTTGCAGAAAACAAGAATAAAGCGATATATGCTAATCTGGTCAGTGATCTACTTGGTATAAAAGGAACAAGTCTTGATGATACTGAGGAATTTGCTAAGGCAAATATCAAATTTAAAACTATACGTTTGGAGTCAAATGGTGTTCCGCGAGAACATATGTCATTTGAACAAATTGATTTTAATAGATGGCTTAATGCATCATGGGAAGAATCCCAAGTATATGAAACCTTTGAGAATACAAAGTTTTTATTTGTTGTATTTCAATTTACTGAGACCGAACGAGAGAATCCTAATAGAGTACCATATTTGAAAGGTATTAAGCTGTGGAATATGCCAGAGCAAATTGTTGAATCCGCATTAAAAGACTTATGGCAAACTGTCCATGATATATTAGCGGTTGGTGTTGAATTAACACAAACACCAAGAGGTGTAAGAAATAATTTGCCAGGAGCTAAGTTTAATGGTATTTGCCATATTAGACCGAAAGCTGCTAATGCTGCTGATAAAGTTCGATTACCAGATGGTCAAATGATTACAAAACAGACATATTGGTTAAATAGAGAGTATATTGCAGAAATAGTGAGAGAGTTATAATTTATGGAATTTAATAAGAGGAATAGATTTAATTTTGAAGATGACTTGTTGGGAGAGAAGGCCGTAAATAAGTTTTTGGTTGATTTTCTTTACGAAAAATTCAAAGAAAATGGATACATTATTGATTTTGAGGTCTCCAGAGAGTTAAATAAACAGCATGCAGGAAGTGATACCATTCTTACTCTTAAGGATGGAAAGAAACTTGTTATAGATGAAAAGGCCGCTATACATTATGCTAAAACTAATTTAAAGGAAAAAGCTATGCCCACATTTGCTTTCGAAGTGTCTTATATGCATAATGGTCAATTAAAAGAGGGCTGGTTGACTAACACAAAATACAGTGCAACACAGAGATATTTATTGTGTTGGTTATGGGTTCAGGTTGGTACCAATAAAAGCCGCTTAAAGTATGATGATATTGTGCAAATAGAAGCTATGTTTTTTGAAAAGACCGACATTCAAGAACATATTATAAATATAGTTACTGCTGGTACAGATGTTGAAAAGTTTCATTCTTTAGCCACTGCAAAAAGAGAAAGTTTAGAAAAACAGATTCTACATGGAGCACTTGATAGCGTTAATGAGTCTATCGGATTTAATGAATATCCTAAGTGGTATTTAACTGGTCGGAATATATTATCAGAGCAACCTTTAAATATAATACTTTATAGGAATCAACTAGAAGATTTAGCTAAATCCCACTGGCTAGTAACGAGAAAAAGTCTTTTAAGATTAGATAAAAAATAGAAATTCGATCTTGATCTCTTCTCTAGAATCTGATATAATATGTTCGAAGTATTTTATTGATAAGGGGTTATGATGAAGATATTTTCTATGTTTGATGGCGTTGGAGGGTTTATAGTAGGACTTGAAAATTCAAGTAAAGAGGTTTTTCAAACACTATATTCTAATCAGTATGAACCATCAAGAAAGATACAAGATGCTTATGAAGTAGGCTTATATAGATTCCCTAATATGGAACATATCGGCACGGATGTCGCTCTTATTCCTAATGAGAAGTTTGAAGAGATGCGAAAAAATGGTGTTGATATGATTGTAGGTGGATTCCCATGCCAAGACTATTCTGTTGCAAGAAGTAAAAAGAATGAATTAGGTATTGAAGGGAAGAAGGGTGTTCTTTTTTGGGAAATTATCCGTGCTACAGAGGTTATTAAACCTAAATACTTAATTCTTGAAAATGTAGATCGATTATTAAAGGCCCCGTCTAGTCAACGCGGTAGAGATTTTGCTGTTATGTTAGCTGCGTTTAATGAATTAGGTTATTCGGTTGAATGGCGTGTTATTAATGCTGCTGATTATGGACGTGCTCAACGACGTCGTCGTGTTTTCTTCTTTGTATTTAGAAATAATACAAAATGGGGTGAACGATTACATACAACATATGAAGCAAAATTTTCTGAAGACGCAACTATACAAGAGAGATTAGCGCAGTATAAAAATTATATTTTTAAAGATGGCTTGTTTGGTCGTCAGTTTCCAGTAGAAGGAACTGCCGTAAAAAAACGCATTCATGCTAATCGGTTAGTTGGCGATATTGCTGAGGTTTCCGAAACTTTTAATGATGGTAAGTTCTGGAACTCCGGAGTAATGACTAATGGATATTATTATACTATTGAAACAAATCCAATTGTTGAGTCTCCAATTACAATGGGGGAAATCGTAGTTCCAGAAGAAACAGTTGATGATAAGTATTATTTAACTGGCGATAAACTTGAAAAGTTTAAATATCTTCGCGGTCCTAAAAAATTAACACGTACTTCGGCAGATGGTCATGAGTATACTTATGCAGAGGGGGGCATGAGTGAATATGATTCCTTGGATTTGCCAGGTCGGACAATGCTTACATCGGAAGGTAGCGTCAATCGCTCAACCCATCTATTAAAAATTGATGGAAAATATCGTTTGATTACACCAATTGAAGCAGAGCGTTTACAAGATTTTCCAGATGATTGGACAAAATTCAAACTCAATGCAAAGGGTGAGGTTGAAGAAGTATCAGATCGGATGAGAATGTTCTTTATGGGGAATGCTTTGGTAACAGGTATCGTAAAGCGCATTGGCGATGAGTTACAAAAAATAGATAAGATATAATATTAAAGAGGCATTTATAGCCTCTTTTCTGTATAATAACCGTTGCTGATTGTATTCTATACTCTCCTCGTATATAATGGTATTAACAGATTTGTATTTTTCGATATAATCATATGAAAGGAGTCATTATGTCTAATTTCATTACTCCTAACGAATTATTACCCATCATGGATGAGGTTATCATCCTCGATGCAAGAGGGTTTGAAGATTATAAACGCGGTCATATCAAAGGTTCTTTTCCTGTAGATATGGATAAAGATTTGACCGGCCCTATCGGTGAACATGGAGGACGTCATCCGTTGCCGGATATGGAACAGTTAGCTAAGACCTTTGAAACATTTGGTATTAATGAACATGCCAAGGTTGTTGTATATGATTCTTGGATTTTCTTGGCTGGTCGTCTTTGGTGGACCTTGCGCTACATGGGACTTAAAGATGTATGCGTTTTATCTGGCGGTATTGAACGATGGGTGAAAGAAGGGCATTTGTTGACCAAGGATCCTACGCCTTTGCCTACTGAGCCGACAACCTTCAACTATACTCTACAAACCGATATGACCATGAGTCGTAATGAGGTATTGGAAGCGAGTAAGTCCGGTTCTCATGTTATCGTCGATGCCCGTGCACCAGAACGTTATGATGGTTCGGTGGTCGATGTTATGGATGGCATGACAGGACATATTCCGAGGGCTGTTAACCATTTTTATGAAAGTGGCTATACTTCGGAAGGTCCTCGGTCTATTAAGGACTTAGAAAATGAGTTCTACAATGAAATCTATCAACAAAAACCTGTTGTTACCTATTGTGGATCTGGTGTTACCGCATGTAATGCTCTACTTGTTATGAGTGAAGTGGGACTTAACTCTGCTTTGTATGTAGGTAGTTCTAGTGATTGGGTAACCTATGATGAATTCCCAATTCAAACGGGGGTTGAAACATTATGAGAATGTTAAATCATATTTTATCGATCGTTGCATTTGCTTATTTATGCTATCATTTGTATACCTATGGCCCTGGTCTATTCAATGTAACGGTGATGATTATCTTTTTGTTATCCGTTGTGGCGAATTACTTTAGATATCGTAAGGAAAACAAAATGAAAGCCAATGAAGCATCGCGACAAGCACGTGCTCAGGCTAAGCATGATCGAAAACATAAACATGCTCGTGAAAGCTAACTTTCACAAATAATATTATATATAAATGCCTTATAAGGAGTATCAATGAAATTAATATCTTGGAATGTAAATGGATTGCGTGCAGCCGTAACAAAAGGCTTTATCGATTCCTTTAATGAATTAGATGCAGATATTTTCTGCTTGCAAGAAACAAAATTACAACCCCATCAAATTGAATTAGAATTACCAGGTTATGAACAATTTTGGAATAGCGCAGTGAAAAAAGGCTATAGTGGAACCGCTGTATTTACACGTATTAAACCGATTGCGGTGACAAATGGTATCGGCATTGAAGAACATGACCAAGAAGGCCGTGTCATTACTGCTGAGTATGATAATTTTTATCTCGTTTGTTGCTATACACCAAATAGCCAACGTGAACTGGCCCGTTTAGATTATCGTATGACTTGGGAAGATGCGCTCCGTGCATACCTATTAGAATTGGATAAAAAGAAACCTGTTATTCTCTGTGGAGACCTCAATGTGGCTCACAATGAAATCGATTTGAAAAATCCTAAAACAAATCGTAAGAATGCCGGTTTCTCTGATGAAGAACGGGCTAAGATGACAGAATTGTTGGAGTCTGGATTTACCGATACATTCCGTTACTTGTATCCTGATGCAATTGATGAATATAGCTGGTGGTCCTACATGGGCAAGGCGCGCGACAGAAACGTGGGATGGAGAATTGACTACTTTATTACATCTAAACGCTTGGACGACAAGATTAAAGAGGCCAAAATCCATCAACACATCTTTGGCAGTGATCACTGTCCAGTGGAACTCGATATTGAATTATAATATGTGATATGGTGAAAGCTTAGCTTCATATATTGATATTAACGTATAAAGCCTCATCTACGGATGAGGCTTTCATAAGGAGGAACGATGGCACAAAAGCAAAAAGCCGTTGTATTATTCAGCGGCGGCGTAGACAGCACGACATGTTTGGCGCTCGCCATTGAGCGATTTGGGAAAGAAAATGTAGTGCCCTTATCCATACAATACGGCCAAAAACATAGCAAGGAATTAGAGGCTGCGGCCAACGTATTAGCATACTATGGCATAGAAGGAAAGACGATGGATGTAACAAGACTGTTTGCATTCAGTAACTCATCCCTATTGAAGCAATCCACAGAGGACGTCCCTACCGGTTCCTACAAGGAGCAACAAGATGAACGTGGGGAAGGACCTGTCAGCACCTATGTGCCATTTAGAAATGGCCTGTTCCTATCTGCTGCGGCATCCTTAGCCCTATCCCTTGATTGTGGCTATATCTATTATGGTGCCCATGCCGATGATGCGGCCGGTAATGCATACCCAGACTGCACAGAAACATTCTACACATCTATGGGCGATGCCATCTTTGAAGGCTCCGGCAAAGAATGTTCCCTCGAGGCGCCATTCATCAATAGCAACAAAGCCGACGTAGTCCGCGAAGGCCTACGCTTAGGCGTACCATACCAACTCACCTGGTCCTGCTACGAAGGTGGCGACCGCCCGTGCGGCCATTGCGGCACCTGCATCGACCGCCAAGAAGCCTTCCACGCAAACGGCATAGAAGACCCGTCATATTAATTGAGCGCTGTTTGGCAGGCTGATGTTAGAATAACGTAAAGAATGCAATTGAGCATATATCGTTATGCTAAAGAATTGACTACTTCTACAGAGTGACTTTAGTAGGTCAAGGCCCTCGGCCGAAGACCGTTAAGCTAGCTGGAGCGGGTGCGAAAGCAATCAATCCTTTCCCTAAATGGTACCTAGCCGTAAATGGCAATCTGTGATAATATAGACTTACCGCCAAAAGGCGATCAACTTCATAAGACAGTTTGAAACCATCCTGTCTCTAAACAAAACTACGGAAATCATAAGCACATTCAAGCATGGTAGTTTTGCCATGCTCTTTTTTATTGAAGAGGAGGTGAGTGCATGATCTCTACACGAAAATTGACTATTTCTGCTATGGTAGTAGCATTGTACATTGTTCTTATTTATCTCACCCAAGGAATTTCCTTTGGTGCGTACCAAATTCGTATAGCTACATCTTTATATGCACTTGCTTATGCCTTTCCGTTCTTAATCGTTCCTATGGGCATAGGTAACCTCATTTCTAATTTCTTGTTCGGTGGCCTTGGCATCCTTGATATGGTAGGTGGCTTTGGTGTTGGTATTTTGACGACCGGTATCATCGTATTGATGCGACGTGCTGGACTTAGCGCGTGGTGGACGATGCTGCCAATCATCTTAGTACCTGCATTATGCGTACCATTGTGGCTTAGTCCACTCGTAGGTGTTCCGTACTGGGCATTGGTAATCAATTTATTGATTGGTCAAACAATCCCAGGCATCGTAGGTGCTACATTGGTGAAAGCTCTCGCATCTCACCGTACAGTAGCCGCTTTGATGAACGCCATTAAATAACTACATAACATATAACATAAAAGGACTGACTTTCACAATGGAAAGCCAGTCCTTTTACTATATGAAATTGTTAAAGAATAACCTTAGCAATTATAGCCGCGAAGTGTTGTTTCGATGACAAGTCGTTCGAGAGCTACCATATATGCAGCTAAGCGAGGTGCTACATTGTATTTTTGTTGCATTTGCCATACTGCTTCAAAGCTGTTTTGCATATTTCTAGTTAGGCGTTCATTTACCTCTTCGAGGGACCAGTAGAAGCCTGCTTTGTTTTGTACCCATTCATAGTAGGATACAACTACACCGCCACCATTAGCAAGTACGTCCGGAATGATATCGATGCCTTTTTCAAAGAAGTATTTATCCGCATCATTTGTAGTTGGACCATTAGCACCTTCTAAGATAATCTTAGCATGTACATTTTCCATGTTGTCCTTGTTAAGTTGATTTTCAAGGGCTGCTAGATAGAGGATATCTACGTCTTGCGCTAATAATTCTTGCCCCGTAATCGTAGTCATACCTGGTTCGGAGTAACCAACTAAGGAACGACCATGAGAATTAGCGTATTCATAAGCTTTTTCAACATCGAGACCATTTGGATTGTATAGATTAACAGCTACGTCGCCGATAGCTACAACCTTGGCACCTGCTTCTGCAATGAGGCGAGCACCTACGGAGCCGACATTACCAAAGCCTTGAACTGCGACAGTCATGTTTTTGATGTCTAAGCCTTTTTTAGTTAAATAGCATTGTAATGCGATAAGACAACCGCGGCCAGTAGCTTCATTACGGCCTAGGGAACCGCCTACTTCGATAGGTTTACCGGTTACGATACCTGGGCTCCATTCGCCTTTTAATGTGCTGTATTCGTCAACAATCCAGCTCATAATTTGGGCATTCGTATTTACATCTGGCGCAGGAACATCCGTATTAACGCCGATGATAGGCGCAATGCGACGTACAAAGTTACGTGTTAACCGTTCTAATTCGCGAGGGTTTAATGTTTTAGGATCAACCTTGATACCGCCTTTACCGCCACCATAAGGGATGTTAGCGATAGCATTTTTTATAGTCATCCAAGCCGCTAATGCACGCACTTCGTTTTCATCGGAATCTGGATGGAAACGGAGACCGCCTTTGGCACTGCCACGCAATGTGGAGTGTTGGCAACGATAGCCTTCATATACGCGGACTTCGCCATTGTCTAATTGTAGTGGAACGGATACCTTTAGTTCCCGTTCTGGATGGCGTAGCACTTCATAATCATTTCTTGTATAGCCCAGTTTTTCGGCCGCTACATCGAGGGTGTTTAACATGTTTTCATAGGGATTATAGTTTTGCATATAAAAGTCCTCCTGATAATTCAGAATCAATGGATAGTTTAAATGTCTTGCTATTTATTGTATTCGACATGGACGAATGAATACCCTACATACAATGTTAACTATATTCTATAGTTGGATATAATTGTAAAAAGTTAGAGCTTTCACAAAAAATAGGGTCCTTATTCCAAAGAATAAAGACCCTAAGAATCGGTATATATTATTTTTCGATTGTATCTTCTACAGGTGTAGCAGGTACAGAGGAGTCCGTAGTTTGACCGTCGCCCCACCATACAACACCAAATGTATGATTAAGAACGGAGCGGTTAAATACTGGCGTATCGATACCGGCTTTACGTTGTTTGATGTAATCATCAAGTGCAAGACCTGCGGTACGTCCCATGCGAACGATGGAGCTAATGTTTGTTAACACTAAGAACGCCATGAATAAGTCGGCTAGGTTCCATACAAGATCAAGGGATGCGATAGAGCCGATGAATGTCATTAGGACTACGCCGATACGGAATAAATGGAGACAATATTTTTTGTCTGTTAAGTGGTTGATGTTGATTTCACCATAATAGTAGTTACCGATAAGGGAGCTAAAGGAGAACATTACGATGAATACAGCAACAGCAGTAGGTGCCCAGGAACCGAGCTCTTGAGCTAGATTGTATTGAACAAGTGCTACACCAGTAAGACCTGTTGTGCTATAGTCGCCAACCATGAGAACAATAAACGCGGATGCTGTACAGATAATGAATGTATCAAGGAATACACCGAATGCTTGAACAAGGCCTTGTTCTACAGGGTGATTAACAGCGGCTGTTGCAGCTGCGTTTGGTACAGAACCTTCACCGGCTTCGTTGGAGAATAGACCACGTTTAATACCATTCATTACAGTAGCACCTAATAGACCACCACCGGCTGCAGATGGTTCAAATGCAGATGTAACGATTGTATAGATTACATGAGGGAATTGGCTGATATTGGAGATGACTACAAATAAGGCAGTTGCAATGTAAAGAACAGCCATGATTGGAACGATGATTTCAGATGCTTTGGCAACGCGGCTGATACCACCAAAGATAATAAGACCAACAAGTACGGCTACAACAATACCGGTATAGGCTACATCAAAGTTGAAAATTTGAAGGGATGCAGCTAATGTGTTGGCTTGTACAGAGTTGTAAATCCAACCATAGGTAATGCTGATTAAAATAGCGAATAAAACCGCTAGGAATTTGTTGTTAAGACCATAGCGGATATAGTAGGCAGGACCACCGTAGAAACCGCCTTTGGCAACAGGTTCCTTGTAAATTTGAGCGAGTGTACTTTCAATAAAGCCAGTAGCAGCACCGATAAGGGCGATAACCCACATCCAGAACACGGCGCCAGGACCGCCAAGTACAACGGCGATAGCGATACCAGCGATGTTACCAACACCTACGCGAGATGCGGTACTAACGCAGAATGCTTGGAATGAGGATACGTGGTTCTTTTCTGTTTTAGAACCAGCACCAGAAGCGACAAGGCGAACCATTTCCTTAAACATGCGGATTTGGACGGCACCAGTGGTCATCGTAAAGAAGAGACCAGCACCGATGAGAATAAAGATGATTAAGTAGTTCCACAGGTAGGTATTGACCGTGGAGACTGCATCATTGAGTAGAGCTTCCATAAAACTCACCTTTCTTTAATAACACTATAAAATTTGTATTTATTGTACCAAAAAATGAAACATTCTTCTATAGAATATAACAAATACGCATACATAAATACAAATTTATATCTATGTATGCGTGTAGTATACATTCATCTAGGAGTTTCTAGTATTATATATCCTCTGTACTAAAGGATTTGGCATCCTCCATGCCTTGTAATAAGGTTTGTTCAGAATGTTCCATGTGGATACGTGCTAGTTTACGAGCTTGTACCGCGTTATGGGATGCGATGGCTTCGACCAAGAGGCGATGCTCTTCCCATGTTTTGCGTAACCGGCCTGGTTGGTTCATGGAAAAGCTGCGGAATCGGTATGTTTGTTCGCGCAAGTTGTGAACGATGTCTGCTAAGCGTTCATTACGGGAAGCCTTGTAGAGGACCTCATGAAATGCTACGTCTGCGGCCACTACACTCTCCATATCTTTGTTTTCCATGTAATCGCCGATTTCTACGAGCATGCGCTCTAGCGTTTCTATTTCATCGCTTGTAATGCGCTCTGCTGCAAGGCCAGCGGCTAATTCTTCAAGGGCGGAACGGATTTCGAATACTTGGGTAATATCCTTTAACGAAATATTTGCCACATAGGTACCGCGACGTGGAACCATTACGACAAATCCCTCAAGTTCGAGTTTGCGAATGGCTTCGCGGATAGGGGTTCTGCTCACGCCGAGCTCTTCGGCAAGGGGGATTTCCATGAGGCGTTCACCAGGTTTTAGTGTGCCGTCTTGAATGGCTGAGCGCAACGTTTCACTCACTACTTCGCTTAATGGTTTATAGGCGTCTAGACGTATAGGTTGCAATCGTTTTGTCATTGTACCTCCTCCTGTGTGCAGGTTTTTGTAATTAGTGAAAGCCAGTTGTGACCAGATTTTTTGATTTCTTCTTGTAAGGATAATGCTTGAACAGGCTTTTCTAATAAGACAACCATGGTAGGGCCACTACCGGTCATGATGGTTGGATATCCACGGCTCGTAAAGAATTCTTTACATGTAATCAGTTCTTCGTAATCCGGGAATAATAATTCTTCAAATGTATTAGCGCTATTTATGAAAGCCCCATACATATCATTTTGTTCTAAATGGTGTAATACATTAGTAATTGTATCTGATGTTGCGTTGGACTTGCCATTATAACGACCATATGCCGCTGCAGTAGATACAGAAATTTCAGGTTTTACCAATAATAGCCAATGAGGTTCAGGTGATGAATGATGGACGAGTTCTTCGCCGCGACCTGTACCACGAGCAGTGCCACCTTTCAATAAGAATGGTACATCTGATCCAAGTTTAGCACCTAATGTCATCAACTCATCCATGGTGAGGCGCAAATCCCAAAACTTATTGAGCCCTAGTAGCATCGCTGCTGCATCTGCGCTGCCACCGCCAAGACCTGCCGCCGCCGGTACGCGTTTCATGAGGTGAATAGCGGCGCCTGCCTTACATCCTGTATACTTTTGTACTTCGCGCAATGCTTTTAATGCTAAATTGCGTTCATCATAGGGGATGAGATCTTGAATGTATTGTGGTAACTCTGGTGCTACACCGGAGAATACAACGGAGTGATGTTTGGCAAAGTAGATGGAGTCCGCTAAACGAATAGATTGGAATATACTGTCGATATTGTGATACCCGTCATCGCGTTTACCAGTAATAGCAAGGCCAATATTGATTTTACTATGACCTAATTGTTCGATACTTCTTGACATAAAATCCTCGATGCAATATATGATTTGTACAAATTTCTATACCATTCGTACATGAGATTAAAAGTGATTGAAAATAAACATTAAGTAGTTTATGATGAAACTGTATATGTATGTAAATATATAGTGATAATGCTATATATTCAATTAATTAATTATAGAATATTTATAGTGAAATGGCAATTTAAGGGGGCCTATATGTGGTCTAAATATAAGGATGATATATATCAATGTATAATCGTTGCCATTGGCTGTGCTATTTTTGGCGCTGGCATCGACGCGTTTGTGTTACCGCACAAATTGGTGAGTACCGGAATTAGTGGTATTGGTCTTATACTCTATTATCTCACAGGACTTTCCGTCGGTACATGGAATGTGATTTTAAACATTCCTATATTTTGGGCGGCTTGGCACTGGCTAGGCAAGCGCGTGGTGGTCAACACATTGTATGGTACTGTCATGTTGTCCTGGATGGTGGATGCCTTTGACTTCTTGCAATACAATATGGTCATTTCTGATCCGTTGTTGAGTTCTATGATGGCTGGTATTACAACGGGGATAGGCCTAGGTATGGTGTATCGCGTCGGCGGTAATACGGGTGGCCTTGATCCAATTGCACTGATAGTCCGAAAATACTATGGCCTTCAAATGGGGTCTATTAATAGCGTCATCAACGCGGCTATCTTAGCGGTTGCTGTGTTTGTAGTTGGCTTAGAGGCCGTAGCGGTTACACTCGTATCTTTGTATGTATATACGATTATTACTAACAAGGTCGTTATTGGCTTTAATCAACGAAAGGTAGCTTTCATCATTACCTATCGAACCTATGAGGTCTGTGATGCGGTCATTAGTAAGGTTGGACGTGGAGCGACGATTATTAATGGTATCGGTGCTTATACGAGAACACCGAAACAGATTGTAATGGTAGCTGTTAATTTGCTACAAGTCAATAAATTAAAAGAAGTTATAGAAGAAGTAGATAATGAGGCTTTCATTCTCATTACAGATGCACAAGAGGTTATCGGTAAAGGGTTTACCACACCTGTTGTGCCGACGCCGATAGAAAATCTCGTCAAAGAATGCAAGGATAATGCTCATTATATAGAACATAAAGATTAGAATTAGGAGGTTAGCATGGCTCATGCATTAGCAGGGAAACCTGTTCAAGAACAAGATATTATAGATGTACAGACCATTGTAGATGCGTATTTTGATAATGTTCCAGATATGACAAATCCTACACAATTGGTTTCATTTGGTACATCTGGCCATCGTGGTACCTCCATTGATGGTACATTTACAGATCTTCATGTGGCAGCTATTACACAAGCCATTTGTGATGGTCGCAAACAATTTGGTGCTACAGGGCCTATATTCGTAGGCCAAGATACACATGCATTATCGCAACCGGCTCTTGTGACGGTCCTTGAGGTACTCGCTGGCAATGGTGTAACCGCCATGGTTGATTGCGATATGGATTTCGTGCCAACTCCGTCTGTATCGCGTGCTATTATTCGATATAATGAAGAGCATGACGATAAGGCGGATGGCATTATTATCACTCCGTCTCATAACCCGCCTGACAATGGTGGTATTAAATATAATACAATCATTGGCGGTCCTGCCGATACGGTGGTGACAAAATGGATTGAGATGCGTGCCAATGAGTATTTGACTGCTTATTGTGAAAGCGAGGACTTTAAGCGCATTAGCATTGATAATATTGAACCTACCGCACAAGTACCATATGACTATAAAGGCTTATATGTAGAAGAATTGGGCGATGTTATTAATATGGATGCCATTAAGACCGCTGGACCTAAGGTACTAGTGGATACATTAGGTGGTAGCGGTGCCAGTTATTGGAATGCTATTAAGGAACGATATGGTCTTGATTTAACCATCATTCATGATGACTATGACCCGACCTTTAGTTTTATGACCTACGACCATGACGGCAAAGTTCGCATGGACTGTTCATCCCCTCATGTGATGGCGTCGGTTATTAATCGAATTGGGGATTTTGATTTAGCCGTTGGTAATGATCCTGATTATGATCGGTACGGTATTGTTGTAGCCAGTGGACTTATATCGGCTAATACATTTTTAACGTTAGCAGCTCGCTATTTATTTACCACACGCGGATGGAAAGATAAGGGTATTGGCAAGACTGTCGTATGTACTACAATGATTGATAAATTGGCTGCTAGTGCAGAAATTCCTGTATTTGAAGTACCTGTGGGCTTTAAATATTTCTCGCAACTTTTATTTGATGGCACGATTGGCATAGGCGGTGAAGAGAGTGCAGGTGCATCCTTCTTGAAAAAGGATGGCAGAGTATGGACTACGGATAAAGATGGCATGATTATGGCTTTGCTCGGTATGGAAATCATGGCTGTTATGGGCAAATCTGCGCTAAAAATGGCTGGCGAATCTGTTGAGGAATTCGGCAATCCAAAATTTGGCCGTATTGATGCACCATGTAAAAAAGAGCAAAAACAAATTCTAAAACAAATGAGTGCTGAACTAATTACTGCTACTAGTGTTGATGAAGATCCAATTACTAATATTCGTACCACATCACTGTATAATGATATGCCAATTGATGGCGTACGCGTAGAAACCGATAAAGGGTGGTTTGTAGCTAGACCATCTGGGACAGAGGATTTATACAAGATTTATGGTGAAAGTTACAAAGGAGATTTAGGTCTCGTGGCGCTACTCACTGCAGGAGAGGAAATCGTCAATGCCGCATTAAATGGCACTATAGAGATTGAATGAGTATTCTCATAAAGTTTTCACTCTGTCACCATGATATATGTGATATAATATATTAATATAGTTTATAGAATGAATGAATTTTCATTTACATAGTTTGTAGAGAGTCAGAAAAGGTGATTGTATGAAATTAGTAGTTACCGTAGTTGGTGTCGACCGTGTAGGTATCATTGCTGGTGTCAGCAGTATTTTGGCAGACTATAAAGTAAATATCTTATCTATTAATCAAACAATTTTAGAAGGTTTGTTTAATATGATTATGATGTGTGAAACTGAAACTAACGACGTAAAGGATTTAACATCCATTCAAGATGCTTTATCCGAACTAGGTAAAACATTAGGCGTAGAAATTCGTGCGCAACATGCTGATATCTTCCTTAGCATGCATCGTGTAGGATAAGGAGGCGCACATGTTATCTATCGACAATATTCTTGAAACGAATCAGATGATTCACGATAACAAGCTCGATGTGCGTACTATTACAATGGGCATTAGCTTGTTAGAATGTGCATCTAGCTCTGGTAAAGAACTCTGCGACCGCATTTATGACCGCATTACCAAAGAAGCTGAACATTTGGTTAATACTGGTGAGGATATCGAGCGTGAGTTTGGTGTACCTATCATCAATAAACGTATTTCTGTAACACCGATTTCCTTAGTGGCTGGTGGCAGTGATTTAACATCTTATGTACCAATTGCAGAAGCGCTTGACCGCGCAGCCAAAACTGTGGGTGTTAATTTTATTGGTGGTTTTTCTGCACTCGTTACGAAAGGTGCGACTAAAGCTGACCGTATTCTTATCGATTCTATTCCTAAAGCGTTAGCGACTACGGATATCGTTTGTAGTTCTGTTGGTGTTGGTTCCACTAAAACAGGTATCAACATGGATGCAGTTCGTGATATGGGCATTATCGTTAAAAAGACGGCTGATCTTACTAAAGATAATGATGCACTTGGTTGTGCTAAGCTCGTTATTTTTTGTAATCCTGTAGAAGATAATCCATTTATGGCAGGTGCTTTCTTCGGTGTAACCGAAGGTGATAGCGCTATTTCCGTAGGCGTATCTGGCCCAGGTGTTGTAAAACATGCTCTTGAAGCAGTGCGTGGTGAACCATTTGACGTTGTGGCCGAAACTATTAAACGTACGGCGTTCAAAATTACACGTGTTGGTCAATTGGTAGCGCAAGAGGCATCTCGTCGCCTTGGTAAACCATTTGGCATCATCGACTTGTCCTTGGCACCAACGCCTGCAGTAGGTGACTCTGTAGCTCATGTGCTTGAAGAAATGGGCTTATCTTCCTGTGGTTGCCATGGCACTACAGCAGCATTAGCATTGTTAAACGATGCGGTGAAAAAAGGTGGCCTTATGGCATCCTCTCACGTAGGCGGTTTAAGTGGTGCTTTCATTCCGGTTTCTGAAGATGCAGGTATGATTGATGCTGTATCCTGTGGTAGTTTATCCCTTGATAAATTAGAAGCTATGACTTGTGTATGTTCCGTAGGTCTCGATATGATTGCTATTCCTGGCGACACAACAGCAGATACAATTTCTGCTATCATCGCCGACGAATCTGCTATCGGCATGATTAATAATAAAACAACAGCAGTCCGCGTTATCCCAGTTCCTGGTAAAACAGTTGGTGAAGTTGTTGAATTTGGCGGCCTTCTTGGCTATGCTCCAATTATTGAAGTAAGTCCATACAGTGCAGCTGAGTTTATTGCTCGTGGCGGTCGTATTCCAGCACCTATTCGCAGCTTAACAAACTAAGTTGAAACCTCGAATCTGTTGAATTCGAGTCGTTGGAGGTGTACTTATGAGTGAGTATGTGCCTGATTATGTGTGGGCCTTTGTGTTGGCTCTCGTCATAACCTTTGCACTAACCCCCTTGGTAAAACGGTTCGCCGTTGCCGTAGGGGCCATTGATAAACCTGATGCTCGTAAAGTGCATCATGGTGCTATTCCGCGTCTTGGTGGATTGGCTATTTTCCTTGGTTATATGGGATCTGTGTTATTTAACAATAGTATTCCTCATGACCATAAATTATTCGGCTTCGTATTGGGTACTGTTATTCTAGTACTTGTTGGTATTTGGGACGATATTCGACAAATTGAGCCGAAAACGAAATTGATGGGGCAAATTATTGCTGCCGCCATTCTTGTGGCCTATGATATTCGCGTAGACTTTATCAACCTTCCTTGGGGTGGTGTAGTTTACTTGAAGTATTGGGCCATTCCGTTGACGATTTTCTGGATTGTAGGATTTACAAACATTGTCAATCTAATCGATGGGCTTGATGGCTTGGCAGCAGGGATTTCTTTTATCGCTTGTATTGCCGTATGTGCGATGACATTACAATTAGGTCAAATTGATTTAGCTTGTATCGCATTGGCTCTTGCAGGTGCTACGGTAGGTTTCTTGCGGTACAATTTTAATCCCGCCAAGATATTCATGGGGGATACTGGTTCGATGCTCCTCGGCTATACCTTAGCAGCTATATCTGTTATGGGGGCTGTGAAAACGGCAGCTACCATTGCTTTAGTTGTTCCAGCTATCGTTCTTGGGTTACCTATATTAGATACATTGTTTGCTATCGTACGTCGTAAGATTAGTGGACGACCTATCTTTAAACCAGATAAAGGTCATGTGCACCATCGTTTATTGGCACAAGGCTTATCTCAAAAACAAGCAGTATTGATGATGTATGCCGTTACCGCTCTCTTCGGTGGTGTTTCGGTTATCGTTGCAGAGGTTAATGCTTGGATTGGTTGCGTACTAGTCTTAGCCATTTTCCTATGTAGTATCTATGTGGCTCGTCGCTTGGGGGTTATTACACATAGTGATGCGGCGGGACATCCCTTACCACGCCCTACAATTGAACGTAGCGATTTAGATGAAACTATTTCGTTTGATCGCAAAGAATTGGCAAAAGCATTAGAGCATTCAGATGATGACTCTAAAAAAGAGTAACCAATGTAGGGGCGCAATGCGCCCCTTTTTTATTAGACTCTGTGGAGGATGAGTAAATGTTGAAAGTAATGACTATCTTTGGTACAAGACCAGAGGCAATCAAAATGGCTCCGCTAGTAAAAGCCTTAGAAGCGGCACCAGATATGGAGCCAATTGTAACTGTAACAGCACAACATAGAGATATGCTCGACCAAGTGTTGCGCCTGTTTGACATTACGCCTGATTATGATTTGAATATCATGAGCCAAGGTCAAACGTTGTACGATGTAACAAATCGTGCATTGATGGGATTAAAATCCGTTTTAGAAGAAGCAAAACCTGATGTAGTACTCGTTCATGGTGATACGACAACAACCTTTGCAGGTGCGTTGGCATCCTTTTACCAAGAAATTCCAGTAGGTCATGTAGAGGCAGGCCTTCGTACAGGTAATATTTACTCTCCATTCCCAGAAGAGATGAACCGCAAATTAACAGGTTCCTTGGCAACATATCATTTTGCACCTACCGCTAGTTCTGAAGCGAATTTAAAACGAGAAAATATTAATACTAATCACCTTTATGTGACTGGTAATACTGTAATTGATGCACTAGATACAACGGTAAAAGATAATTATGTCTTTGATGATGCGGCTATTAATGCACTCGATCAAAATAAGCGTACAGTTCTTGTTACCACACATCGTCGTGAAAACCTTGGTGAACCTATGCGCCATGTATATCAAGCCATTCGTGATTTATTGAATGATTTTGATGATATTCAAGTGGTGTTCCCCGTGCATAAAAATCCTAAAGTTCGTCAAGTAGTTCAAGAGGAACTAGGGGATGTTGACCGTGTTACACTTATCAATCCTCTTGATTATGAGCCGTTTGCAAACTTGATGGCTAAGTCCTACTTAATTCTTACAGACTCTGGCGGGATTCAAGAAGAGGCACCAGCTCTCGGTAAACCAGTTCTCGTATTGCGTGATACTACAGAACGCCCAGAGGCAGTTGATGCTGGTACAGTACGTCTTGTAGGTACCGATAAAGACGCGGTATATAAAGCTGCTTATGAGCTATTGCATGATGAAGCAGCGTATAAGACAATGTCGAATTCGGTCAATCCATATGGTGATGGCAAAGCATCGGATCGTATCTTACAAGCTTTGCGACATGAGTTCTTAGGCGATGCTAATCGTCCTGATCGATTTGGTAAATAATATGGACAAGGATATGGTGAAAGCTCTGGCGATGGCTACATCGGCAGGGCTGACCCTTCTATTTTGTATCGGTGGATTTATCTGGATAGGATATAAACTGGATATATGGATGGATACCATGCCATTATGCATGGTTATTTTTGGATTAATCGGTGCCGTAACAGGCTTTTATATGTTATATAAACAGATACAATAATACTATAAAGCCGGTAAATACGCATATTTACTGGCTTTATTTATTTGCAAATTGTTTTAGATTTTTTAAAATCAACTCGGTTGCTCAACCGTTGCTCACCCTTTCGCAAAAGTTAGGGATGCATATTCTTGACATAAAAGACTATCCTTACTAGGCAATTTGTTAACGGCTTCTACTAACTCCGATATGTCTTTGTGGATATATACTTGATTCGTTACATCAGAATGCCGGTGACCTAGTATCGTTTTTGTCGTGGCTTCTGATATACCGATGTGAATCAATAAGGAAGCACAAGTATGCCGTCCGTCGTGCGGGAGGTGTCCTGGGAAATGCTTATTTAGATAGGTACGGATGGCGATTAATAAATGTTTAGGGGTGTCTTTAGGGAGCAGATACTCATTCCTTTGAAAACTGCTTATTTTATACCACTCTTTTATAATAGGCAAAATGGCATCCGCTAAAGGAATGATACGGTTTTTGCCTGCTGCAGTTTTACTACCACCTATCATATAGCGTTCCTTAAGGTGGACATCTTTTAATTTAATGCTTTGTATTTCACCTGGGCGCATACCTGTGTATATGTACACTAATAGAACTCGGGCGTCTCGATCGATCTCTGCCAGCTCCCATAGACGAAATATATCGACAGGTGTAAAAGGTTTATGGATTTCAGATTTTACCTTTTGTGGAAGCGTTACAAGCGCAGCATAGTTCTTATCAACGATATCATTTTTGATAGCAGCGTCAAAAGTTGCTTTCATAGCAGTTTTAATTTGTACTAAAGTTGTATGGCTTTTATCTGCATACCTGTCAATGACGTCTTGCATATGTGCAAGTCTTATGTCCTTGATAGGTATTTTTAGTAGATGCTCAACCTTCTTTTTATTGTAAAGATAGCCGCCTTTTTCTAAAATAACCCCTTTACGTATCTTATCTTCAATCATCCATTCCCAGCATTGGCCAAAGGTCGTATCCTTGACTTCATATTGCGGAGCGTTGGCGTCATAAGCCGATAGGGCATTATACGCTTCTTTTTGCGTCGCAAAGGTGCCTATAGATTTACGCAAGGGTTTACCCTCAGAGTTATACCCAAGGGTCACCACGGCTCGATAGGGCTTACGTAGGGGCTTATGCTTCATCTTGTAAACGGATCCTGTTCCGTTGGCGCGTTTCATGGCCATAATATATCCTCCTTGTTTATAGTGAATACGCCTCAATAGTTCCGAATTTGTTGACGTCAACAAATTCGGAAGAACCCGCATCAGAACTAACTTTTTTCAGCATAAAAAGCCCTATTCAGTACGTGCAATTTTTGCACGTACTGAATTTTTGTATCTGCAAAACTATATAATAAAAAGACCCATCCTGGTGCGCTGTAGTTGTTAAACCCTGAAGCGTGGATGGGTACTGGTACCCTTATTATATCACGCTGTGCAAGGATTGTTATAAATTATTAATGCTGACTGAATCTACTTCTCCCGTATCAGCTTTGATTTTTACAAAGAATATACCACGAACCATTGCGCCAAATCCATTTTGTGCGTCAACCGTGCCACGAACAGTAACGCTATTGTCATAACGAATGACTTTTTTGATATCAAATTTAGCCGTGGATGGTGATTTTAGTCTAGCGGATACAGCGTCTTTAGCGGCTACTTGATACGCTGCTTTTTGTTGATCACTAATATAGACCTTGCTAATATCGTCTGTCTTTTGGCCATTTTTGTAAACGGTAGAGAAGCTATTTTCGATTTCACTAACTTTATCGTTTTTGATGCGGAAGAATGTTTGGCCATACTTCTCATCAACAATGTAATATACACCTTGCTGATCTGCTACTTTATTTACATTGCCGAATTCAGTGACCCCAACGCTTTGTAATTCGGTAAGTACTTGTTGAGATTGCTCTTTTGATAAACCTGTTGCATCTTTAATATTATCAACAGGTCCCCCGCAGCCGGCAATACATAAAGCAGTAATTAAAATCCCTGATACTAACACTTTTTTCATTTTATTGACCTCCCTAAATTTTAGACAGCATATAAGTTCGCCCTATAGGCGCCCAAGCTCCTAGTAAATCTCTAGCACTCTTAAATACGTCGTATTCCGATTTTGTTATACACGATATTACTTGCTCGTAGTCAGATCTTGTTTTTATATAAGGGAAAATATCGCTGAGTTGATTGCTGTAAAAGTTCAAAAGATCTTGGTTAATTGTTGGCGTTTCCCTATATATTTTGCTACTTGCTAAAGAAGCGGCCTGTTTGCTTAAGCCAAATAAATGTCTGTACATAAAATATAGATCCTGAAAGGTTGCCGAGTCTTTACGATATTTAGAAATTGCGCCTAAAACTAATGTAGTTGGCGCCAAAATTTCTCTTGTAAACGTATTAGCCTCCCATTCCATTAGCTTTCTTTCGTCTTTACTGCTGTTCTGGCACGCTAATTGGTGCTCACGAATAATGTGCCCTGCCTCATGATAAATACTCCATATTTTGCGGGCTTTGGTAGAAACCTCTGAATTATATAATAGATGGAATTGTTGTGTTGATGGTAGATAATATGATACGGCATCATTTGATTGCGTTAATCGATTTAGTTGAAAGGAGCTTATATTATAATCTCTCTCAACTTCTTTGTAAGTCATTATGTTGACTCCGTAGTTATCAACTAAATATCTTAATATGGGTCTGGCTGTTAGTTTTAAATTATTAGTTAGTATTGGTCTAATTTTATTAGCTGTTTGTATTACATTTTCTTTACTAGTCGATATCATCATCCTCAGGCATTTTACCTCCTTGCTTAGTATAAAGATATTGAGCATAAGAACTTAGCTCCTTTTTAGATGCATTGTCTAACGATTTATAGTTTCGTTGTAATGCAATTAAATCAGGATCAAATGAATCATCAAATCGAGAGCCGTCTTCTAATGTGGCTAAGTAGTCTGCGGAAATCCCTAATCCGCTACAAATTTTGAGGATATTATCTATAGATGCTCCGCCTACATTCTTAAGAATAGATAAAAGTGTCGTATAAGGCATGTCTATTGATGCCGCAAATCCTCTAATACTATCTATTTGTAGTATTCGTTCTTTTAAAAATTCTTCTCTGGTCATTGTTTTATACTCCTAACTAATTATCTTGTACCTAATTATACCATTATAAACACGATATTCCAATATCTAAACACGATATTTCATATATAAATTAGTTTGCAAAGAATATTAAACAACCTTAAATTTGACACACACGATATTTCGTACTACAATTAAGCCATAAACACACACGAAATATCGTGTATACGTATATGTATTTGAGTAGATAGAAAGGGGTGAGACGATATATGTACCCAAATGTAAATGCAGAGCTTGGTCGTTTAGGTTGGAGCAAAAAGGATTTATCTATTAAAACAGGGATAAGATATATGACCCTGGTAGATAAATTAAACGGAAAGTACCCTTTGTTGCTTGGCGAGGCTATTAAAATTAAATCTGCACTTGGCGTGAGTGAGTCTTTAGATTATCTTTTTTTTAAAAAATAGCACGATATTTCGTATATTTAATAGGAAATGAGGTAAAACAGATGAACAGTGAAATACGAATTAAGCAACTGGAAGAACGTGTAGCTTATCTTGAAACAATTGCCCAATCTAGTGCGCACGAAATATTAACAGCATATATCCACGATGTGGCAGAAAGGTACGCTATACCTTGCGCCAAAGGATACAATCGAAATCGTACTATGTTGGTTTCTTCTAACTTTGAAATCCAATGTAAGAAAACGATTAGTATGGCATTAGGCATTTCTAAGATTTTAAACATATCTCACGATATGCTTTCAGATGCACGATACATCGTAAATGCCATCGTAGTTGTATATGCACGTCGGCACAACTAGGAGGTGGATACAATGCAAAAGCGTGACATACAAGCTGTTATAAGCATCTATCTTTGGATGCTAACGCTTATCCTTTCTGCAGCTGTTAGTATTTTTATCATCGTAGTGGCGGCAATCTCTGCTTATCGATGGTAGGAAGGAGTTACTTATGATCACTAAAACAATAGCCGTTTGCCAGATGGCCACGGTATTGGGAAGAACCATGACCGCGATACGCGAATGTATTGCGCGGGATAAATTCCCCTTTGCGCAGTGCTGGCAGACAGAAGGAAAAAAGGGGCGCACCTTTTCAATTGATAGAGAAGGGTTCCGGTTCTACTTGGCTAACACGCTAGGCTGGCCAGAAGAAAAAATTAATGAAGCATTTAAGGAGGCGCACATCGTATGAACGGGATGCTTAAAGGAATCGGCCTGTTGATGATAATCGGTACGGTAGGCAGTTTAGAACTGGACCGCATTGGATTTATACAGGCGATGTTCCAGATATTATGTGGATTCATGGCTTGGATGGTATCTGAGTACAGAATTGAGGTCAGACGATTGCGCCGTAAATTAATGCGTAGCCGTCAGGTACAGAGCCCTATGTATTATAGATTTTAATGGTAGTACGTATGAGAAATCAGCGCTGCACAAGGTGCAATAAGAGGCTAAAAGGCCCCTACCAGTATTGGAACTTTACGACAGGCGCACCGCGCGCCGTGTGTAAAAAATGTAAAGAAATACATCAAATCGTAAAACAGAGGAGACAGAAATGACAGATCAAGAAATTCTGTACAACACCTATAACGATAGTGGCGTACAGACTAATGAAGAAGTAATGGCTTTGCTAGGATGGTCTAATGATAAAGTCCGAAACATCAAAGCAAAATTGAAGATACGAGGCTTTATTGATTATACCTTTGGTTCAGCCGTTAAAATCCTTAAGCCGTATCGAGAAGTAGTAGACACTCCTGAAACGTTTAAGGCTCAAATATATCGCGAAATGCTTGAGGTCTACATGGGGGATTTTCGAACACAAGACACGTTCAAGGACAGACTTCTAGTAGGACAAGAGATTCGCATGATTCTTAAATGCGTATACGGAGAATATTATGTCAAATATTACAACTGAAAGGAGACAGAAAATGGCAAAACCTTATATCAGTAAACAAAGAGTAAAGGATTTTATCTGTGACATTTATTGTGAAAAGAGGGATGAAATTTATAAGGCGGAAAGCGCAGCAATAAATCAAGTAGTAGCAGCTACAGAATCCTTTAAGCGCCTTGAAGACGCCTTAAATTCAGCCCGTTCTATAGCTGAAGAAATAGTACAAGCTGGGTTTGGCGATAGTTTTCTAAATAAAATTCCAACTCTTAGGAGTTTACTCAACGAGACAATTTCAAGAAGTAAATATACGTATTCTGACCCATTAAAGTCTTGGGAGGCAATTTGTGAAATTGTTAAACCTTTTGAAGAGCAACTATCCGAGTTGTCCCTTGCTAAATGTGACGCATATAAAATTATCGAGAATGCACAAACAGGACGAGCGGCGGCAGATGCACTGAAAGAACAAGGCTTAGACTTTTACTCTTGGCAAAAGAAAGAAGTAGAGGAAAATCTCGACATAAGCGCTTTGAAAGGCGGTGATTAAATTGCGAGACTGTAACAAATGCTCAAATAAAGAATACTGCATTCCTGATGAATGCGAGGATTTAGGCACACATTCGGAGGGCTCCGATGAATAATTTTGACAAAAAAATGCCCTCACGCACGGCAATGCGTAAAGGGCACATAGAAAAACATCCATTTAGAGTATATCACATCGTTAAACCGAAAGGAAACAGAACAATGATCGAGTTAAAAATCACAGTAGATAAAGCAGTTGAATTAGAACAAGAAGTAAAAGACCTATATCAATCCATCGTAGGCGCACCGGTTAAAGACGTTGAACCATTAAATTGGACAACATCTGACGTTAAGCCTGCTAAACAGGAGGCCCCTGTGAAGGAAACCCCTAAAGTAGAAGCTACTAAGGAAAAACCGATAGAAGAAAAACAGGAAGCCCCTGTAAAGGAAACTCCGGTTAAACAAGAAGTGCCAAGCCTCGAAGCAACTCGTGAAGCAGTAAAAGACGTAATGGCAAAAGCTACTGATAAAACGAAAGCAAAAGGCGAATTCAAAGCCTTCTTAGATAGCATCGGCGCTGAAAAGGTAACATCTGCTACCGATGAACAACGTATTCAAATTATGGAATGGGTGGCTAGTCGTGTCTAAGAAACACGCCTTACTCGGTGCATCTAGTAGCGCCAGGTGGCTGGTATGCACACCCTCTGCAAGATTAGAAGCGATGTTCCCAGATGAACAATCGCCGTATGCTGCGGAAGGTACTGTAGCACACGATCTGGCAGAATCAATCTTACGACATAAGCTAGAGGGCAAAAAAGCGCCTAAGCTTGATGACTACTCCACTGAAATGGTGGAAGCAGTCACACGGTATGTAGACATCTGCGAAGAAAAGGTGAACGAGTCGAGAGCCCGTTCATCTGATGCAGAAGTAATGATTGAAGCCAAACTTGATTTCTCTCGTTGGGTACCAGAAGGATTTGGTACTGGCGATATGGTAATCGTAGCCGATGACATCCTGGAAGTAATTGACCTGAAGTACGGTAAAGGTGTACCTGTCAGTGCCATCGAAAATACGCAAATGCGGCTCTATGCATTAGGTGCTTATGACGTTACCGAATTCTTGTATGACGTTAAATTGGTTCGTATGACCATCGTTCAGCCAAGATTGGACAGCGTATCTACCGATGAAATGACTCTTGAGGAACTGCTCGATTGGGGCGAAGAAATTAAACCAATTGCACATCGGGCCTGGGAAGGTATCGGCGAATGTACGCCTTGCGATTACTGTAACTTCTGCAAAGCAAGGCACACCTGCCGGGCATTAGCTGATACTTGCCTTACGGCTTTCTATAAAGATGGCGGCAAGTTGAATCAATTACTAACTGACCGTGAAGTATCTGACATCCTGGCGATGAAAGATTTAATCACAAAGTGGATTAAAGGTGTGTATGATTTCGCTTACGAAAAAGCACTTGCAGGCGAGAAACAATGGCCGGGCTTCAAATTAGTGGAAGGTACGTCAAGACGTACTATTACTGATCCGGACGCTGCAGCTCAAACATTACTCGATAATGGCTACAAGGAAAAGGACATCTTCAAGCCTCGAGAACTTGAAGGTATCACGAATCTGCAAAAGGTTCTTGGTAAAAAGGGCGTTGCTGAATACTTAGAAGCATATATTGACAAGCCTGAAGGCAAGCCTACGCTTGTACCGGAAAGCGATAAACGCCCAGCGATTAATACCGTGGAAACAATGGCAAATGAATTCGATGACGAGGTGTAACATGCGCGTCGTAACCGTAAAAGCAATTGCCAAAGAGCTCTACGAACGGGGGCATTACCTCGACGAGCTCTACCAAATTACTATTGCATATGCTACTAGCTTGCATACACGTCGCTGCGTAGTAGAGGCTAAGTGTGAGGCAATAGAACAATATTATCGAGATGAATTAGACCTAGATAAATATTCTTGGGAAGAAGACGACAAATGGATTCAACTGGATGAAGAAAGGTCTGACATCGAAGAAGAATTAGATGAGTTATTTAACACAGTAATAGGGTTTGACTATGAGCAGAACCCATTTAAGAAATAAGGAGACAGTAACATGGCTAAATTGACAACTGGTGTAGTAAGACTTTCTTATGCAAATATCGCTCAACCTCGCAAAAACGACGACGGCAAAGCAAAATATAGTTCCCAAATCATTATCGATAAAACAGATAAAAAGACCATCAAGGCTTTTGAAAAAGCGATTGAGGAACTTAAGGCGGATCCAAAAGCGATTGCTAAAGTGGAAGGCAAAGCAGCTTACCTTAAATTGAACTTACGCGATGGCGATACCGACGAAGCAGTAGCGGACCAACCGGAAACATATGCTGGTAAATACTTCATTAACGCTAACAGTGATAAGCAACCTATCGTATTTACTCGCGACAAAATCAAAATGGATGACTTCGACATCGAAGAAGAAATCTATTCCGGTGTATACGCACAAGTTGCGCTTTCTGTTTTTGCCTATAACTTCAACGGTAAGAAGGGTGTAGGCTTTGGCCTAAACGGCATTCGTAAAGTTAAAGATGGCGAACGCCTTGGCGGTGTACATGTATCTGCTAATGACTTTGGTGATGATGATTTAGGCGACCTAGACGATGACGACGATTTAATCTAAGGAGGCAATTATGGAGCTCAGTATTGATGTGGAAACCTATTGCGCCTGCCCTATTAAATATGGGGCGCAGCGATACGTTGATGATACAACATTTGAAATACTGCTCTTTGCCTATAGCTTTGATGATGAACCAGTCGAAGTAATTGATATGACAAAGGATCCACTACCCAAAAGGGTGGTGGATGCCTTATATAACAAGGAAATTACAAAGACCGCATTCAACGCAGCATTTGAAATGCTATGTCTTAAAAAGTATTACCCTGATGCGGACTTTACGAACTGGGAATGTACCTCTGTACTAGCGTTATACTGCAGTTTACCGGCAAGCCTTGATAATGTATCCAAGGCTTTGAAATTAGGTGAAGCAAAAGATTCACGAGGTAAACGCCTTATCCAGTTCTTCTCTGTGCCGCGAAAACCAACTAAGACAAATCCTAAGACACGGAATATGCCGGAGGATGCACCAGACAAATGGGCCGAATTTATTGAATACAACCGGCAGGACGTAGTGGTAGAAAAGGCCATTCGTAAACGCCTGCTTTCATTAAAACCGCCTGCCATTGAACATGAGTATTGGCTACTTGATCAAGACATCAACTGGAGAGGAGTAAAGGTAGATATGGACCTCGTCGATGCTGCCCTTCAATGTAACGATGAGATAGTGGAAAAGGCCACCGTATCATCGGCACGACTAACAGGGCTAGATAATCCCAATAGTACGTTGCAACTTAAGGATTGGTTATCAAATCGCCTTGGCTATGAAGTCGAGACGATGCGAAAGGATGATGTATCAAATCTACTGTCACAGGATATTCCTTCCGATGTACGTACTGTGCTGAAGAACCGGCAAGTCCTGGGCAACTCTTCAATTAAAAAGTATTTGGCCATGAAAAATGCAGTATGTTCCGATGGGCGTATCCACGGCATGCTTCAGTTTTACGGCGCTATGAGAAGCGGACGATGGGCGGGGCGTGTAGTACAACTACAGAACCTACCTCGTAATTACCTGGAAGATTTAGACACGGCACGGGACGTTCTTAAAAGTAGAGATGTAGAGATGCTAGACCTACTATATGGAAATCCTGGGGATGTAATTAAGCAGCTCATTCGTACGGCTCTTGTAGCCGAAGAAGGACACCGATTTATTGTGGCAGACTTTAGTGCTATTGAAGCACGTGTTATCGCTTGGCTTGCTCACGAGACGTGGCGGCAGGATGTATTTGCACAAGGTGGCGACATCTACTGCGCATCCGCATCAAGCATGTTCCACGTACCTGTTGAGAAGCACGGCGTTAATGGGCATCTACGGCAAAAGGGTAAGGTTGCAGAATTGGCACTGGGCTATGGTGGTGGCGTAGGGGCTATGAAATCGATGGACTCAAAAGGAGAAATACCAGAATCAGAACTTCCCGGTATCATCGAAGCTTGGCGACGAGCTAGTCCGCGCATTACGAGATTTTGGAAGGATGCGGATACTGCAGCCAAGAAAGTCGTAAAGACTGGCGAACCTGTACGAATTAGACAGGGTAATATTCGATTCTTTAAATCAAAAGGGTTTATGTTTATCGAGTTACCATCTGGACGTAGACTTGCTTACGCGAGACCTAGAATAGGGCTCAATCGGTTTGGTAGTGAATCGATTGAGTATGACGGCATGGATCAGGTTAAGAATACATGGGGACGAGTTGAAACATACGGCGGAAAGCTCGTCGAAAACATTGTACAAGCTGTTGCAAGAGATTGTTTAGCAGCGGCAATGCTTAGACTGGCAAAAGCAGGGTACAAGATTGTAGCCCATATCCACGACGAAGTGGTTATCGAAGCGCCAATAGGCGAAGGCAGTTTAGAAGAAGTTATAGATATTATGTGTGAACCTGAACCCTGGAATGAAGGGCTCATATTAAACGCAGCAGGGTTTGAGAACCCTTATTATATGAAAGATTAGGAGGACAATTCTTATGAAACTTTCAAAACAACAAATCCAACAACAACGTGAAATGATCGACGGTTTATATGAACTCGTGAAAGATGCGCCCGCAAGCGAACGTAAAGACTCCGCTATGGCGTATTGCGAAGGCTGTATTGCCGCTTGTGATTTGGGCCTTAAAGTATTAAACGGTAAGAAAACAGAAGCGCCTAAAGCGGAAGAACTGGTAGAAGATACTCCAGCAGTAGAAGAACAACCTACTGAAAAGCCAAAACGCAAACGTACTTCTAAGAAGAAAGCACCTGTTGAAGAAACGTTACCTATAGTTGATGGAACATCTGCAGAAGAAGACGATTTAGACGATTTGTTGTAAGAAAGAGGTTAGCGCCTTATGAAGGTATTATTTAGTTTGTCAGTCAAAAAGCTGTATGACCTAGTACGGCGCAGGCAAGTGAACTCTTGGTCACCTGCTGTACATTACCATGTGGATTGCGGGCAGTCATTTGCCTGCTTGTGGCCCTTAGTATCCGGTGGGATGGGTAGGATAGTAGACCCGTATATGTCAAATGAGTTTTATTGCCCACAATGCGGAGAATTAATCTGTACTAGAGGCCTCGATGGTGATTGTGTAGCCGACGTTTCTAATAGTGATAATATTCCTTTAGATATTGAGCTATCAGTTATTGATCGCGGTACAATTCTTGATGTTAAATTCGACTACAACACGGTATACGTTGATAATGATATGCAGTCAATTTATCCAGGATACAAGCCTCATCTTGTTGATATAGTACGGTTTGATTTCAAGCAAGGGAAAGTATTCTTAGTTCAAAAAAAGCGCTCACGTGCCGATATAGTATCTGAAATCGAGCCTAACATATCGTGCTTTTACTCAAAATCGCTACCCTTGCGCTGGCTTGTAGCGACTCCAAATTGTCGATTAGCCGAACATAAAAACGAGCTAAAGACTTTTGCTAAAGTGCTAAAGGACGCCTACTTTACTAAGTTATCTAAGAGAGTAGGCTACAGAGTTAAGTCTATTAGACAGGGTGTTTTGTTATCGTCCAAGTATGGGGCGCTTAATAATTTGCTCCATAACCTAATATGGAAAATGCAGGCACCAGATGCTCCAGCTATTAACGATGTATTAGTTAAAGACTACGACACCTATTTTAGGCCTTTCGGATCTGACAAGGTTGGTACTACAAATATTACCGACTTAACAAGTACCGGCACACCGTTTATTCAAGCTCTAATACAGCTTTATGAATTGCCGGATAAGCGCTGGGTTCGAAGATTACTGTCAATACGCCCTTTCTTTTATGTGAAAGTGATTAAAACTGCTAGCAAGATATTCAAAAGTATGGATTATCAAAAGGCCTTTACAGACCTCGTAGCAGCGGAAGGCGGGGGCACAGGATATATTCAAGCCTGGCCGATATGGAATAGCGAACAAGCCTTGCTTATGTTTACAAAGTTCCTATCCATCTTGATGCACCAATACGGTGAGCGGCGTACTCTACTGTTCATTAAAAACGCCGATTCCTATTCTGAAATTAAAGATACAGCTGATATGTATCTTAGGTTATCGCGAGGAAAGAAAAAAGAAGTTTGGGCTAAACGAATTCAAATTAAAGACCTGCACGACGAGATTGTGTGCTTATCTAAATTTGAAGAAGCCGAAAACTTGCCAGTGCAACAGAGTCTGCGCCATAAAAAATTAGCAGATTCAGTTGAAGGGCTAACTTTCAACGTGATCAAGTCAACGCACGGCATCATCCGATTAGGCGTGCAATTGAATAACTGCGTTGGGACCTATGTCGATAAGGTAAAAGCCGGAACGTGTGCCATCGTAGGCGTTTATAAAAGCGATAAGCCTGTAGCCTGTATTGAAGTTAATCCTAACAAGGATACAGATAACTTCGTTGAAATACATCAGGCCAAGTTAAAAAATAACAGATGTGTTAGTGATAACCACGACGTCAATTATGCTGTATGCCAATGGGTTAAAAAGCATAAATTACAAGTACCCCAATTTATAAGAGACATCCAATTTGCGAAGGGAGGAGCGATGTAATATGGATACACAAATTATCATAGCTACGGGCAAAAGTCGCTCCGCCCGTAGCTGGAAGTCTCAGAAAATGACTT
>ERZ773003.277-NODE-277-length-39389-cov-3.893858_pt1 | contig 39389 bp, 47 predicted proteins | sample MGYA00580668_ERZ773003 | MGnify/ENA primary metagenome ERZ773003 (study PRJEB29015, sample SAMEA2738002) | human oral metagenome | biome: human oral; feature: human-associated habitat; material: dental | place: China | collected 2126 ...
CCGTGGGTTCGAATCCCACCCTCTCTGCCAGTAAAATCAAGGCTTCCGAGCATTTTGCTTGGAAGCCTTTTTCTGTTCTATTTTTATTTTTGACAGCCTTTTTGACAGCCTGGCTGTCACTTGGAATACTTTTCTTCACACTTGATTATTTTTTCCGTGATGCCTTCCTGCATCTGCTCTGTGTTGTGCACATATCTATCCATCGTGAATGATGCAGATGAATGACCAAGGCGCAGCTGTATCTTCTTCGCGCTGATCTCCTGCTCTGCAAGCATGGTCGCGTGCGTGTGTCGAAAGGAGTGAAAGCGGAGATTCTTCGGCAGGTTCAGCTTCTCCTTCAAATCGGCGAAGATGTGCGTCAGGGCGGTCAGTGTCATGGGCTGACGTACATCTTTGAGGGAGCGGAAGATATAGTCATCCTTCGTGAGACGAATGCCCTGCGAGAGTAGCTGTTCGGCGAGCTTCTTTTTCCACGCAAGAAGGTTCTGTACGGCAGCTGGAGAGAGTGTGACCGTGCGGGCGCTGTATGTCGTCTTGGTCGTGCCCTCGTACTCCTCGGCTGCACGTTTGCGTGCCTTTGAGACGTGGATCGTCGCTGCCTTTGCGTCAAAATCCGACCAGCGCAGCGCGACGATCTCACCCCGACGCAGGCCTGTATCCCATGCAAACTTAAAGAGATGTTCGGTCTGTGATCCGCGGATCGCCTCAAGGAGAGAGTGATAGATCTCCGGCGTGACAATCCCCGCAGCCGTCGCCTTGTGCTTGGGTTTACGGATGTACTCCATCGGATTGTTCTCGATCAGACGCTCAAATTTTGCCGCACGAAAGATCGACTGCAGCAGCGTATAGACCGCCTGCCTCGTCCGATCACCGTCGATCTGTGCAAGGACATGCTTCAGCAGGGCGGGCTTTACATCGGCGATCTTCATGGTCGGTGGGATCCGCGGAAGGATATGTCGTGTGAGAAAGCCCTGATAGGTGGATAGCGTCGAAGCCTCGAGCTTGTCCACGTCACGTTTCATGATGAGGAACTCATCCGCAAAACGATGGAACGTCTCGACTAGCAGGAAATCCGAGATGTTTGCGTTCATGATGCGTCGCCGCTCAGCCTCGAGTTCCTGCAGCGTGTAGGCGTAGAAATAGCGCCGTACCTTCTCGCCCGTGATCGGGTTCTCAAGGATGACACTTGACTGATAGCGCCCGTCTTTGCGCTTGGTTGGCATAATAAAACACCTCCGAAGATTCGATGTGGAATAATCCCCGAAGGTGTGATATACTTTGCCTTGCAACAGAGTAGGTATATCTCCTCGGAGACTATCTGCTTCGCCGCTCGTCGTGTTACCAGCACGGTGGGCGGTTTTTTTATGTGGGAAGAAACAGCGATATTTTCCTAGTTGGTTAGATGCTCTGAACTGTGCTATACTGTATGCGTTGCCTCCTCCATACCGGCACGGGAAGGAGGTGTGTCAAGGATGTTAATCTCGTTTTTGCTCTCCGTTCTGGCGGGGATAGTCTGCCACTATCTCTGCAAATGGCTTGACGGATGAGAAAAAGGCAACAAGCCTAGGCGTTAAGCCCTGCCTGCACAATGGGCACAGAAAAGCCCCCAAGATTCCGGCTTGGGGGCTTTTCGTGTGTCGTAATGCTAATCTCGTTTGCCATAGATAGTATAACACAAGTCCCCGATGAGATGCAAGAGATACGTTGCCGCCTAGGTGAGGTCTTTTTTTATGCCATTTTTGCGGCGGCTATTTCTTACGTTCCTTGACCGTCTTTGCCGTTTCCTCTAGTGCAATCATATCGTCACGGTCTGCCTGTAGAGCCTCATCCTTCTTGCGGCGGGCATCAAACTCCTTGTAAACCTCTGTGATGTGCTTTTTCATATCCTTGTGACTGTGACGCCCATGTCCGCGCAGGAGTGGGACACCATGTTCAACCAGCAGACGATCCGCCGTTTCCTTCCAGTAGGCTAGAGTAAGTGTTTTTGACAGTTTCGCACGAAGCTCCGCGCTCTCAAGGAAGAGTGTCACAATGCGATTGAGTATGTCGATCTCGTCGGAGGTGAGGTAATTCTTGGCGGTGTAAATATCCCGTGCGCGTACCCGTGTCCCTTCCCATGACGTAAGTGCCATGTTCGGCGCGGATGCGTCGGCGCGTGCGCAGATAAGATCGGCGGCGGTCTTGCCCGTCACAGCAAAGATAAGTTTGTTCTGAATATCGGCGAAAAAGAGCTGTGTGTCCTTCTCTGTCTTGTCATAGTCCACAGAAAGTGCGAATAGGTCGCGCAGCTTTTGATAGAATCGTTTTTCACTTGCGCGAATATCGCGGATGCGGGCAAGGAGCTCGTCGAAATAGTCAGGGCGTCCATCAGGGTTCTTGAGGCGTTCATCATCAATGAGAAAGCCCTTTTGCAGATACTCCCGCAGCGTTGTATTCGCCCAGCGGCGGAACTCTGTACCGCGCGGGGAACGGACGCGAAAGCCGACAGCAAGAATGACATCCAAGCTATAAAATGCGGTGTTGTAGCTTTTCCCATCGGCGGCAGTTGTTCGGAAATTCCGAACAACTGAATCCTCATGGAGTTCTCCTTCTGTAAAGATATGTGATATATGCTCGCTGATATTGGACTTGCTCGAATTAAAGAGCTCTGCCATTTGCGCCTGTGTCATCCAGACAGTCCCATCATTGGCGTACAGGCTTACCTTTGCCGCGCCATCATCGGTATTGTAAATAATGATATTGTCCATGCGTTCTCCTTCCCGCCGCCCTAGGTGCAGTCTTTTTATGCTACACAATATCGCTCTGAAAGGCGACGGATTCTTTCTTGTGCGAGGATATCCCTACGGGGCTACGTGCGAACAGCTCGTCGTGTTACCAGCACGGTGGGCGGTTTTTTATTTTACTACGGGTGCTGGTTAGTTGGTATCTATGTATCGTCGAATGATGCTTTTGAGCTCCTCCTTATATTTGTAGAGGTCATCAAGCGAGTCGATTGGGAAGTTGATGTATTTCTTGTTATCATCCGGCAGGATGAGCTTTTTCTTTCCATCGAGTTGCAACCTACAGATCCATTTTCGTGTATTCCCATCAAGCAAAATACCGAAATACGTTTCGGTATCCTTGTGCGTGAGGTGATGCGATCCGAGGACATCATGCACAAGGGCCTTGATGGTGTAAAAAGACTCGAGTTCTTCCGGAGTGGTGTTAATTCTTGACTCTGGAGTCGACTCCGTGTCGTTCGTATGAGACTCTGTCAGTGCCTCAACAGATGGCTGCGCATCTGTTTCTTCTGATCCGAGAGCGGTTTTCAAGCGGTCATTGATCTGCTCATTGATGAATTGAAGGAATGACTTTTTGACTGTCACTCGGAAGTCCTCAATGATTTTCTGCGTCTTGCGGCCGTCATACACGTTATTTAGTATGTACGTTACGAACTCATCAGAAGGTGTTTCAAGTTGTTTTGCTAGAAGTTGCTTAATTTGATTATTATATTTGAGCTCCGATGCTGTTGTAAGAATCGTGTCAAGGTCAAACGCTGATTTCTGGAATTTTTTGAGCTCAGAGACAAGGCTGTCCTTTATGTCGAGCATATTGAGCTCAAGGAAAGGGCGATCATCCATTTTGTTTGGCGACTCAAGATCAGTGTAAAAGCGATAAATGATGCCATTTGTAAGTATACCGAACTTTGCGGAAGTAGTGCCAAAATATCGAAAGAGCTGTGACCCATGCTTACCGAGATCTTCATCGTGACATTTTGCCTCAATAAGGATAAGCGGGTTTTGTTCCTCATCCATGATGGCGTAGTCGACTTTCTCTCCTTTTTTGATACCGACATCAGCAGTATACTCCGGCACAAATTCAAGCGGATTGAATACATCGTAGCCGAGCATCTGAAAGAACGGCATGATCATCGAGGTTTTTGTTGCTTCCTCTGTCTGAATGTTGTCTTTCATTTTAATGATGCGTGTCGAAAACTGTTTGAGCTGATCAATGAAATCCATAATAATAGCCTCCCTACATGATTATCTAAAGCCGCTCCGAATAGTGGCTTTTACAACTGTTTTAACTCCACAAACTCCTCCGGCACACCGACAGATCGTGCGAGTTGGTATACAGTACACTCTGGATACTCTTGTAGCAGATCGTCGGAGAGAAGAAGCTCGACAGCGAATATGTTTGCCTGCCGCTCAAATCTGGTATGTGGATGGAACGTCTTTGTGTCCATGAAAACAGTGTTCAAATCCCTGTGCATCTGCATATGCCCCAGCTCGTGAGCAAGTACGAAGCGTTGTGTAATCTCATCCAAGTCCTCTGAGAGATAGATGATATGATTGCGCTTATGATACTGGTAGAACCCGTTGAGATCGACGAGGTGGCAATAGATCAGTACGATATCAAGTGCCCGGGCAATCGTAGAAGGATCGTTGGAGTTACACCGCCTCATGAGTTTGATTGCACATTCCCTTGCATTCATTGCTCAATCCTCGTGACGGTATTTCTTCGGCGTATACTTCGCCTTGTTACGCTTCTTCGCCATCTCCATCCCGATCTGCATCGCGTCAAGGATGGACTGGATGCTCTCGGGGCTTGCGGGCTGTCCGTCAAACATCAGCCCCTCCTCCTGCATGAGCTTTTCCTTCATGTCATCCATCAAATGCATAATCTCGCGTTCGTCTTTTGGAGTGAGGTCGGGCAGATTGTCGGATGCGGGGGCGGGGGATTGCTCCATCGGCTCATCGTAGCCCATTAACCACGATTCACTCACCTTAAGAGCCTGAGCCAACTTATATATTTTATCCTGCTTTGGCGTAACCTTACCAGAAAGGTACTGACTGATCGCGCTTTTGCCGATTCCAGATAGACGAGATAGCTCTATCGGCAGCATGTTTCGCGCAGATAATGCCTCCCGCAAGCGTTGTTGTGTAGTCTGTTTCATATAGCTTCCTCAATTCTAAAAGGACTTATCCGTAGTATAGCACATGATAAACATAAGTTCAATAAGTTTAATTTGACAGTTAAAATTTTTGAACAAAGTTGTTGACTTTCGTTTATCAGAATGGTATGATTCATGTAGTTCAAAAACTTGAACTACGAGGAGGTGATAATGTGGGGTTTGATTATAGCAAGCTTCGGGGGCGGATAGTGGAAAAGTTTGGAACGCAACAGGCTTTTGCGAAAGCGTTAGGCGTTTCCGCGCGGACGCTTTCACTGAAGATGAATAACCGTATCCCTTTCGGACAGGATGAAATCGACAAGATTATCACGCTGTTGCAGGATACGCCGCAAGACATCAAGGCTTATTTTTTTACCAAGAAAGTTCAATAACTTGAACAATAGCCGCGAGCGCAGAGGCAAACGACATCCGCGCGACAGAGAGGAGGTGAGGGGATGGAATCCGAGAAAATCTATCGACTTGAAAATGCAAGCATAACAAAAGCCCTGCGCGTTGCATTCGTGCAGGGCGATGGGACGCAAGAGCATCCATGTCGGTTGATGTGGCGTTTCTATCTGCCGGATGGTCGCTATATCGGTGAGATTTCGGCAAACGCTCAGGATGACACGAAGCCCGCAGCATCGTCGGCAATGTGCTCGGCGATAATTAGATGACAGAGTGCCAGCATGAAGCGTTTCATCTCAGGGACGTTATAGTCAGGGTGTTTTTGAACCATGTGTGTCTGGTCGTTGCCAATCCATGAAATAGCTTTGGCCAAAGATTGTATCTTTGCCGAAGGAATTCGAGCGATGGAACGCCCGAGGGGTTCGTTCAGTATGTCGTTTTCATCATCTGGGAATTGGTTGATAATGTACTGCTTTACAAGAATTTCGAGTGCCTTTCGATATGCCATTCCTGTAATTTTATCAAGTCCATGATTTTCGGCTTTGGCTGCTTGCTCGTGGATTTGAAAAAAATACGGATAATATTGCTTTATCTCTTCTGGAATTAGTGGTTTTGGCTGTCGATATGGGTACACGGCTATATTTGATGAATATAGGTCATTGTCATAGTTTCTATGAATGCTATATACGGAAAAGAATAATTCTTTGCAGATAGGGCAAGAAAGAATAACTGCAAATTCATTTTCTTCAACAGAGGAGTCTGCTGTGCAAATGTTTGGTTGCATACCATTACCACAATGAGGGCATACATCCGGTAAGACAAAACAGCACGTTCCGGCAGGAGTATTAAATTCTGTTCGCAAGGGAATCACATCCTTTCTGTATGCGATTATATCACGTCAGGAAGGGAGCAACAACCAAGAGAGGAGGTGAGGGGATGGAGAAAGACCTGATCCCGATCTGGGAAAAGGCGGTGCTCAATCTCGAAGAGACTGCCGCATATATGGGCATCGGTGTCGCACAGATACGCGCCCTTGCACACGCAGCGCGGCATGGCATGGGCGACTTTCCTGCCTTCTGGGTGGGAAAGACGATCAAGGTATCACGTCGAGCGCTGCTGCAGTGGCTTGACGATGTGGCGGTATCGCACCGCGATCTGAGCAAAGCCGCAGCGATGGTAGAGAATGCGAAGCAGATGAGCGAGGCACGCGGGCGCGGTCGCCCGCGTAAGAGAAGGGAGGCAGTCGCATGAGCGGCAAGAAAGTGATTGCAGGATGTGTGATCGCGGGACTAGCGATCCTCTGCGCAGGGGCGTGTAACCCTTGGGACGACGACAAGAACGCCGTCCTTGTCGAGGAGGTATATACCGTACGCCCCGGAGATACCATCTGGGGTATCGCAGAAGAGTACCTTGCCAAAAACACCGGCACCCGCCGCTACATTCTCGAGTACAAGAGCGGAATCGAGGAGCTGAACCCATGGCTGCTCGAGCGTGGCGGCGTGATCTACCCGGGCGACAAGCTCACAATGACGTACTGGGTGCGCGGGAATGAATGAGTGCCGCCCCGGGTGGGGCTGTCTCACATGCACGCTGCCGACGTGTGACGGCGGTGGGAAGATCCCGCGCACGCGGGAGGAGAGCGCAATCCTGATCACGGCGTTCGGTGAACGCGGTTATGGGATGAACGTAAAAAAGACACACAAAAAGAAAAGCCCCTCGAGGCGGCAACCTCGAAGGGCAAAAAAGGAGTAAACAAAATCTGTGCTCATTATAGCACAAGGAGGACGTAATGGCAAAACTGATTATGACTGTTGCAGAGATGCAGGATGAAGCGAAGTGGCTGAGCGCGAGAAACGCAGGGATCGGCGGAAGTGACGCCGCCGTCGTTGTTGGGCTGAATCGGTGGAAGTCGCCGTATCAGCTGTGGCTCGAAAAGACAGGCAAGACGGAGCCCGAAGACCTCAGTGACAACGAGTATGTCTACTGGGGCAAAGTCCTTGAACAGGCGGTCGCAGATCGCTTCTGCGAGGTCACGGGCAAGAAAGTTCAGCGTCGCGGACTCTTGCAGCACGATGACCATCCCTTCATCCTTGCTTCCGTTGATCGCATGGTGGTCGGCGAGGACGCAGGACTTGAGTGCAAGACCTGTAACGGATTTGCTACCAAAGAGTGGGAAGACGACGAAATCCCGGATGCCTACTATGTGCAATGTCAGCACTACATGATGGTGACGGGCTGCGCGAAATGGTACATCGCCGTGCTTATTGGCGGTAACCGGTTTGTGTGGAAGGAGATCCCCAGAAGCGACGCAGAGATTGAATTGCTCCTGCAGGCGGAGATTGCATTTTGGGACAAAGTACAAAACGGAATTATGCCGGATGTTGACGGGAGTGAAGATTGCAGGAAAGCCCTGCAAAACGAATTTCGCGGCGGGAATATGGAGCCGCTCACGCTGCCGGAGAAAGCGGCTGACGTCATCAAAACGATCAAAGAGCTTGAGGAGGTCAAGGACAACACGGAAAACAGCATCAACCGGCATAAGAACGAACTGCGCGCCATGCTCGGGGACAGCGAGGTCGGCTACGCGGGCGACTACAAGGTCACATGGAAGCCGCAGGCAGGGCGGGCATCGATCGATTCCAAGCGTCTCAAGGCGGAAGATCCGGAGATGTACAACAAATACATGAAGCAGGGCGCGCCGACGCGCGTTCTGCGGATCGCTTAACAGAGCATCAGAGGAGGATATATATCATGGCAAATGTCAACGGCGGAGCAATCCAAAAGGCACAGACGGAAAAGAGCGCGGCGGTCAAGACGCAGCGCTCGATGAAAGACCTCATCGTCTCGATGGAGGGGCAGATCGCAAAAGCCCTGCCCTCCGTCATCACGCCCGAGCGTTTCACGCGCATGGTACTGACGGCGATGAGCACGAATAAGGATCTTCAGCTGTGCACGCCGAACAGCTTTCTCGGAGCGATGATGCAGGCGGCACAGCTCGGCGTCGAGCCAAACACGCCGCTCGGGCAGGCGTATCTCATCCCATACAAGAACAAGGGCACGCTTGAGTGCCAGTTCCAGCTCGGTTATAAGGGCATGATTGACCTTGCCTATCGGAGCGGTGAGGTTAAAGATATTCAGGCACATGAAGTGCATGAGAATGACACCTTCGAGTATGAACTTGGACTTGAGCCGAAACTGAAACATATTCCGGCAATGAGTAACCGCGGCGCAGTTATCATGTACTACGCCATTTTCCACACGAAGGACGGCGGTTATGGATTCAATGTCATGAGCGTTGACGATGTTCAGGAGCACGCGAAGAAATACAGTAAGTCGTACGGGTCTTCGTTCAGCCCGTGGAAGTCGAATTTTGACGAGATGGCAAAAAAGACCGTCCTGAAAAGATGTCTGAAATACGCCCCGATTAAAACCGAGTTCGCCCGCAGTATCAGCGCGGATGAGACGATTAAGACGACCATTGCGGCAGATATGGCGGAACAGGCGGATGAAACGGATTATATCGATGCTGAGTTCGTCGAGAAGGATGCCCCCGAAGTCATCGAGGAAAAAGGGCGTACCGTTGATGCAGCAACGGGTGAAGTCCTCGAACTCGAGGCGGAGGGGCAGGCATGAACAAAGCAATCTTAATTGGTCGTCTCGGCCGCGATCCGGAGGTGCGCTACACACAGAGCGGAAAGGCGGTCACATCATTTACGCTTGCGGTTGACCGCCGTGTCCGCAACGATGCACAGCAGACGGCGGACTTCATCCCTGTCGTTGCATGGGACAAGCTCGCCGAGATATGCGGTAACTACCTCACAAAAGGGCGCAAGACAGCCGTGGAGGGGCACATACAGGTGCGCTCCTATGAGGCACAGGACGGATCGAAGCGGTATGTGACGGAAGTCATCGCTGAAAACGTCGAGTTCCTCGGGGATAAAGGGACGGGGAACAGTAACACCTCGCAGGGATACGGCGGAACGCCCGTCTCTGATGAAATGATCCCGTTCTGATGATCGTCCCGGGAAAAGTTGTGCAGGAGGTAGAGGAGGGCTTTCTCATCCTCCTCCCTGCTGCCGACAAAGAGGCGCTCAAAGGAAAGTACAGACGGGGCGTCAACATCGAGCTGTGCGACCCTCGAAAGATTAGTCCCGAGCAGCGCCGCAAGGCGTACGCGCTCATTCGGGACATTGCGCTCTGGATGGGCGGGACGCCGATGGAGACGGCGAAGGAGCTCACGAAATGGATCTTTCAGGAGAGCGACCCCGCGACGCTGGAGGAGACGTTTTCACTCTCCGACTGCTCGATGGAGGTTGCACGCCTCTATATCACGTTCTTGATAGATTTCTGCCTCTTGCATGACATCCCCTGCGGTGAGCCGTTATACAAGCTCGCGGAGGACATACACCGCTATGTGTGGGTGTGTCTCTTGAACAAGAGGTGCGCGGTGTGTGGCAGGAAAGCAGAACTACACCACTGCGCGGGGAGCGTGGTCGGGATGGGCCGTAACAGGAAGGAAATCTGCCATATCGGCATGAAGGTTTTGCCGCTGTGCAGGACGCATCACACGGAGATTCACCGCATAGGGCATGAGACGTTCCTGCGGCGGTACATCCTAGAGCCTGTGAGAGTAGACGAGCGGATCGCGGACGTCTACAAGCTGAGAAAGGAGCGAGATTATGAAATTCGAGATTGAAACAAAGTTCGACGTCGGGGATAAGGTGTTGTATAACCATGATGACAGAGCCCCAATCGGCATAATTACTAGTATATGTGTGGTGCGCGGTGTAGATAGCGACGACGATGTGAGGTATTTCGTCGTGCGGGAAGATGGGGATCGCAGCTGGACGCGCGACTATAACTTATCCCCGTACTGCGTCATGGACGAGAAAAAGCAAATAGCGATACTCATTGAGCGCTATCTGAACTGTGAGCTCAGCTCCGTAGGATTAGCGTTGTATCTGCATCTGCTTCGGCTTCTTGGTCTGCGAGCCGGAGACTGGTTTCATGTGACGGAATCGGTATTGCCTGATGGATTGAATCTCTCGAAGGGTGCACTCAAAAGGATTAAGAAAGAGCTTGTCATCAAAGGATTTATGGAGTGCAAACGGGATGCAGGGCGAACGCTGTATCGCTTTGTGCCGTTGTATTGATAGAAGGAGCAAAGAGAGATGGCGCGGCGCATGTTTTCAACAAAAATCACATCCTCAGCGCGATTCCTGCGCATGTCTCACGAGGCGCAGAATCTCTATTTCCATCTGTCCATGAACGCGGATGATGACGGCGTTGTGGAGGCGTTCTCGGTTATGCGTCTTGCTGCGGTCGGTGAGGATGCGCTGAATGAACTCGTCGAGAAGAAGTTTGTTCGCATCCTCAATGACGACCTCGTCGCTCACATTTTAGACTGGGATGAGAACAACAAGATTCGCTCGGATCGGAAGCGTGACAGCATCTATAAAGAGCTGCTAGAGCAATCAGAAGCCGAAACGGCGGACAATGCGCAGCCGCTAGAACCCGCACCAACACTAGATTGCAGTGGCTCGCCGACAAATGACGGGCAGTTGCCCGCGGATTGCGGTCAAGTGACGGCGGATTGCGGACAGTTGCCAGCGGAATGTCCGCATAGGATAGGAGAGGATAGGTTAGGTAAGGATATATTATCTCTTGCTAACGCAAGAGAGTCCCTCGCCCCCTCTCAGCCTATGCAAAAATCGGCGGATGAGAGCGAAGCGTCGGGAGAATCCGAATATGTCCCTCAAAAGGCACGGGAAAAGCCTCACGGAGGGGAAGAACCGCACGGGCAAATACGCGCGCCTGTGCCGTACGCCGCGATCATGGACGCCTACAACACGATATGCACATCGCTCACAGCAATCAAGACCATGAACGACAAGCGAAAGCAAGCCGTCAAGACTCGATTCTTGCAGGACTTTCACGGCGACATGAGGGAAGTGCAGGCGTTTTTCCGTAAGGTGGCGGCAAGTGATTTCCTCTGCGGACGGAACGAACGCAGCTGGACGGCTAATTTTGACTGGCTCATGAAATCCTCGAATGCAGTGAAGGTGCTTGAGGGCAACTACGACAACAGGAGACCGAAAGGAGCGGTGGCAGATGGAACAGGCGAAGGAGATCATAGCGCGGATGTCTCCGCAGATGAAACTCCGTGGATACAGCAGCTCAGAGAGTGGGAGGAGCGAAAACGAAACTCCCCGCGTCCGTGGGACGTACAACCTGCCGCAGGAGGTGATCGAGATGCACCGGGAGGAGATCATCCAGATCGAGGACGAGCGGGATAGGTGTGCCGGCTGCGCGGGGACATGTTACAAGACAGGATCGGCGCAGGGGATGATCCCCGTCGTCACGGATGATTACGGCCGCTACGGTGTGAGCTATACCGTCTGCGATGTGGAGCGGCGGCGCCGTGAGAAAGTGCGGCTTGATCGTCTCTTTCAGGCGGCGCATGTGCCGAAACGGTATCGGAATCTCGGCTTTGCAGATTACCGCGTCACACAGCGCAACAAAGAGGCGGTAAGGGCTGCGCGGTGGATGGTAACGGCAGAGAGCGGCGGATTGCTCCTACACGGTGGACGGGGCGCGGGAAAGACGATGCTCGCGGCAATCATCGCCAACGAGCGGGCAAAGAGCGGCAAGAACGTCCTCTTTGCGAGCGCGATAGATTTGCTTGCAGACATCAAGGCGACATTCGGGAAGGGAACAACGCAGGAGGTTACGCGGGCAATACGAACGGCGCCGATGCTGGTGCTTGATGACCTCGGGACGGAGCTGATGTCCTCATGGGTCGGGGAGCAGCTTTTCGGGATATTCAACTATCGCTACAACGAGGATTTGCCGACCATCGTCACATCGAACTTTGCGCCCGAGGAACTTAGCAAACACCTCTCGGAGATAGACCCCAAAAAACGAGGGAACCAGGAGAAAGACATCATGGGTGAGCGTATCGTGAGCCGTATTTGCGGGATGTGCGAGCCGATACGGATGGATAGTCTCGACTGGCGGATGAAGGAGGTAGGATGATGTCCGAAAGGCAGGAGGAGCCTACAGATGATCGATATACGACTTGAGTTTGGAGGGCTTATTGACATGATGTTACGCGTAGGAAAGAACAAATACGGCGCGCAGAAAACGACGATGTGCGGGCGCACATTTGACAGCCGCAGAGAGGCAGAATATTACCTCGAGCTGCTCGAGAAGAAAAAGCGCGGCGAGGTGACAATCATCGGCTTTCAGCCCTTTTACACGCTCCTCGAAGGATTCACGGATAACACGGGCAAGCGGCATCGCCCGATCACCTACACGGCGGACTTCCTCGTCATCTACGCGGACGGGCATACGGAGGTCGTGGAGGTCAAAGGAGTGCGGACGCGTGACTACATACTGCGGAAGAAGCTGTTCCTGCACAAGATGCGGGGGACGGGGCTGATATTTCGGGAGGTGCGATGATGGAGGTAGGAGCTATGCCCATTGATTATATTGGATTTTTGAGATCAAAGATGGTGATCGCCAAAAAGACGGGCATTACCATTGATCCGGGGGAGATAAGTCCCATACTTAAGCCGCACCAGCGCGACGCGGTACTCTGGGCGGCGGCAGGTGGACGGCGTGCCATATTCGCAGCGTTTGGACTTGGCAAGACGATCATGCAGCTCGAATGGTGCCGCATCATCCACGCACATAAGGGCGGGAAGATGCTGATCGTGTGCCCGCTGGGTGTCAAACAGGAGTTCATGCGTGACGCGGTGACACTCCTCCACATGGATGCGCCTGTCTACGTTCGCAACATGGAGGAAGTAGAGTCTGCGCCGGGATGGCTCATGATCACAAACTATGAGCGTGTACGCGATGGCGACATCCGCCCCGACGCATTCGCGGGCACGAGCCTTGATGAGGCGGCTGTCCTGCGCTCGTTCGGGAGCAAGACATATCAGACATTTCTCAACAAGTTCCGTGGCGTTCCGTACAAGCTCGTATCCACGGCGACACCGTCGCCGAACAAGTACAAGGAACTCATCCACTATGCGGGCTATCTTGAGATCATGGACACGGGGCAAGCGCTCACGCGCTTTTTCAAACGCGACAGTACGAAGGCAAACAATCTGACACTCTATCCGCACAAGGAAAAAGAGTTCTGGTTGTGGCTCTCAACGTGGGCGCTATTTATTCAAAAGCCATCTAACCTCGGATATGACGATACCGGCTATGATCTGCCGGAACTCGAGGTGCGCTATCACAAACTCGGACGGCCGCCCGAAATAAGCGAAGAGAAGGACGGGCAGATCAAGATGTTTCATGATGCGGCGCAGGGGCTCTCTGAGGCGGCGCGGGAAAAGCGGGACAGCATCGCCGCACGCATGACAAAGGCAAAGGAGATTGTCGACGCTGCGCCGGACGATCATTTTATTATCTGGCACGACCTCGAGGATGAGCGGAAGGCAATCAAAAAGGCACTGCCGGAAGCACGGGAAATCTATGGGTCACAGGATATGGACGTGCGTGAGCGGAACACGATCGACTTCTCCGATGGGAAGTTTCGCTTGCTGGCCACGAAAAAAGAGCTGTCGGGAAGCGGATGCAACTTTCAGCGGCATTGTCACCGGATGATCTTTCTTGGGATTGACTACGAGTTCAACGACTTCATACAGGCAATCCACCGATGTCACAGATTCCTGCAGCCGCATAAGGTCATCGTGGACATCATCTACATGGATAGTGAGCAGGAAATACTCAAAGTATTGCAGCACAAGTGGACGCAGTACAATCACCTGACGCAAAAGATGGCGGAGATCATCAAAGAATATGGGCTTGGCGGCGCACAGGCGGCGGCTGAGATGGGACGAAGCATAGGAGTTGATCGCGTGGAGGTAAAAGGCGACGGATGGACGGCAATCCATAATGACTGCATCGAGGAGACAAAGCGGATGGCGGATGATTCCGTTGATGAGATTGTGACCTCTATCCCTTTCTCCAATCACTATGAGTACACGGCAAGCTATAACGATTTCGGGCATAACGAGGACACGACGCGATTCTTCGAGCAGATGGATTATCTGAGCCCCGAGCTCCTGCGCATCCTAAAGCCGGGGCGCGTGTTCGCTTGTCACGTCAAAGATCGCGTGCTCTTTGGAAATGCGACGGGGACGGGGATGCCGACCATCGAGCCGTTCCATGCGCTCTGCATTGAGCACTATATGCGGCATGGGTTTCAGTATTTCGGCATGATCACAGTCGTCACCGACGTTGTGCGAGAGAATAACCAGACCTACCGTCTCGGTTGGACGGAGCAGTGCAAAGACGGCAGCAAGATGGGCGTCGGATGTCCTGAGTACATCCTGCTATTCCGAAAACTGCCGTCCGATACATCAAAGGCCTATGCAGATACACCTGTCACAAAGACAAAAGAGGAGTATACCCGTGGACGGTGGCAGATCGATGCGCATGGATATTGGCGCAGCAGCGGAGACCGCCCGCTCACGAAAGAGGAGGTAATGAGCTTCCCTGTGAGTGACCTCCAGCGCGTATATCGGAAGTATAGCCGTGAGAGCGTCTATAACTACGAGGAGCACGTCGCGATGGCGGAGAGCCTCGACAAAGAAAAGAAACTGCCCGCGACATTTATGGTCGTCGCGCCCGGCAGTTGGTCTGATGATGTGTGGGACGATATCAACCGGATGCGGACGATGAACACACTGCAGGCGCAGAAGGGCAAACAGCTCCATGTATGCCCCCTGCAATTTGATATCGTTGATCGGCTGATCGAGCGGTACAGCAACGCGGGAGATCTCATCTTTGACCCGTTCGGCGGCCTAATGACCGTCCCGCTCTGCGCGTTGAGACTGGGGCGGCGTGGAATGGCGACGGAACTCAATGCGGACTACTTCCGCGATGGTGTCGGATACCTCAAGCAAGAGGAGATCAAGCAATCTGCACCGACGTTGTTTGATTTTGTTGATGTAGTGGCTAGTTGATAGGAGGACGGCGGCGTGAAGCATAAGGACTGTTTGAGGCGGGTAGAAGCGGTTGTTTGAATAAAAAAGGAGCGACAACACGTCGCTCTTTTGGCACGTTTGAATAAGGTCTTAGGAGGCGCATATGAGGGAGTACGACGATTACATCAAGCTGACGCGGCAGTACCTAAAGAAATACAATCAGATCAAGATCGCTGTGCAGAACCTCAATGATGAAATCCGGGCACAAGAGATGCTCCTCGAGAATGAATCGATCCCGAGCGTGCGCTATGGCGACGATGCTGTCAGCGGGGGCAGAGGAGAGTTGACGAGCACGGAGGCGGCTGCCGACCGCAGGATAAAGGCGGAAAGACGCATTGAGCGGATGCGGCAGGAGAAGAACGAGCTCGAGCGCATCCTGCGGAAGGTTGATCGGGCACTTGAGGGGGTGAGCGAGCTAGACTGCGAGCTCATACGCGGGCATTATATCAACGGGGAGAGCTGGCAGGAGTTAGGTGACAGGCATTTTTGCTCCGAGAAATGGGCGAGGGACAGAGGCGGCAGGGCGCTCCGCGAGGTTGCCTATATGGTGTTTGGGATATATGTGGGACCGAGGCAGATGCGGTTTGTGTTTAGCCCATAATAAACCCACTTGCGATTTTTCATAAAATATGATATTCTACTTTCAAGCATATATATGAAAGTAGAAAGGAAAAATAAATGGAGATTCATGATTCATATAAGAAAAAATTCAAGGAAGCATTTCCTAAACAGACTATACATGCGATCCGAGCTGCATTTGATTTAGGATATGAAAGTGTAGATAACTTATATAGGAATACATCAATTGCCAACTTTCTATCTGAGACACTGATTGGTATAGACATTCGGGCAGATATATTGCGAGCAAGTCTAGCATGTTCTTTTAAGAAGTTTTGTGATAAAGGGATATTGTTTTATAAATTTAACACGCCAGAAAATACAGCCCGTAATAGTCATCACATAAGATTGGATTCCATATATGGAATCGAGCATGCATTATATCTTGCTCGTGTAGAATACCCTCAAGAAATTCCGCGCTCAACGCTATATCGGCCACAATATGATGATATAGAATTGTCGTTGTTTGATACCAATAGTTCGATAAGAAGTCGAGTAGATACATTTACTGCCACTTATGGAGATGGCGGAAAACATTCTTTTCAATATGGTAATATAGGTATTTTAGGAACAAAGAGCTGGCTCTATTGTGAGCCGTTGGAAGTTGGAGTCTATCGATATACAACGGATCAAGAAAATAAGGATATCCTTGTTTCCCTTGATGAAGAACTCGAGAAAATCTTGCAAAAGGGTGATAAAAACAATGGGGGTACGAAATAAAGAAAGATATTGCTTGCCGCAAAGACTAAGAGATGCAAGGCTGGCCTCAGGGAAAACAATTAAAGAAGTTGCAGAATCTCTTGGTATTAGTGCCCAAGCCTTATCTATGTTTGAATTAGGGCGTTGTAATATCAGTACAGAAATGTTTTTTTTGTTGAAAAATATGTATGATCTACCATTAAGTTTTTATACCAAAGACTATATGGATAATGTTAATAGAAGCAGTGTGTTTTTTCGGAAATTTAGTGCAGCAACAAAAAGAAAGCGCGAACGAGCATTAAAACACGCGGAGTTTATAAGCTGCAATGTAATAAAATTTTTTCAAGGAAAAATTAAATTCCCCCCAGTAGATCGGTCGTTTTTTGAGATAAAACAATCTATTGAATTGGAGAATCGGAGAGACCCAGAGCTTTGGGCGAAAATTATACGTAGGAAATGGGGGCTAGGAGATAAACCTATCATCAATATAGTTCGAGAGTTAGAACGCCGAGGAATTGTGGTGTCTGTCGTTCCGATGGATGATGAGGTAGATGGTTTTTCTTATTGGCAGGATGAACGTCCCTTTATTTTTGTTAATCAAAGTAATACTGCCGTTCGCTTACGCATGAGCATTGCCCATGAACTATGTCATCTATTTTTTCATGAAGAAGCTGATGTTGAACAAGATTTGAAGCAACTGGAAGATGAAGCGAAACTATTTGCAGGAGCATTCCTACTGCCGGAAAGAGCGCTTGTGGATGATTTATATGTTACATCTATGGAGCACCTTATTTATATGAAATCCATATGGAAAGTCTCAATTCAAGGAATCATCGTCCGAGCTAAAAATATCGGACTGATATCTGATGATAAATTTACTTACTTACAGCGTCAAATATCTATAAAGAAATGGAGGAAAAGGGAACCAGGAGATGATGTCATTGATAAAGAATTACCGAGTCTTTTAAGGCAGGCTATGGAGTTGCTCATAGCTAAAAAGTTCGTTACGAAAGAGACGTTAATTGATGAAATTGGTCTAAGTGGTAAATTTTTAGAACAGTATTGTACATTGGAAGATGGATTTTTTGAGCATCCAGACAATTTAGTGACGCTTAGTTTTTAATGACCATAATTAAAATGACGCTGCTATTCTTTTCGGTGCATGAGGGTTATGAGTGTGGGGGGCAACTTTATGGAAACTATTATTGCACCGGCAGTGATAGCATCGATAGTGTCAATTATTGGGGTTCTTGGAAAAGAAATATGGTTTGATCGAAAAAATAGAAAACGACAAACAAAAATATTAGCATGGAGGTTATATTATATCCTAAATAGGTATGCATTTGACTGTGCAAAACAATTACAGAGCACTAGTGATTATGTGTATAATCAAAATTCCGCAGAATATACCTCTGAATTAGGGGAGTATAATGTTTCAGTTCAGTCTATTCCTATTCAATTACAGGATACAGATTGGATAGAGATGGATGAGGAAATAATATCTGCATTATTTGAGTTGGAAATTGGGATACAGCTTGCTCGTGAACGGATCGAGGCTGCAGGTGTTATGGGGGATATTGCGGATGAGTATGAGTTGGAGGCTAATGAGTATATAAAGGAAGCATCTAAGATAGGAAAGAGCTCATTAAATATATTGAGCAGTTTAACTGATAAATATAAGATCCCACATATTGAAATTCTTTTGGGGAATACACCAATAGAAGATTTTTTTGAGAAAAATATTCATCACTGATTTTGCTTGTGGATAACTTTTTTCTGAAAATCGACTACATTTTCACGGACATTTTGTTCCGTTTTTGTTCCGTTTTTTGCCGCCAAAGTGTGGTATGATAGTAGCATGAAAATATAGCGAGCTGCGATAAGCGTCCGAAAGGGCGCTTTTCTTGTTGGCAAAAATAGGAGGTGATGTAATGGCACGGCCACAGAAAGAGATTGATAAGAGAGAGTTCGAAAAGCTATGCGGATATCAGAGTACACAGCAGGAAATTTGTTGGTGGTTCGGTGTCACAGATAAGACGCTTAATGCGTGGTGTAAACGCACATATCACATGAGTTTTTCCGAAGTTTTTGCGCAAAAACGCGGTATGGGGTTGATATCCCTGCGCCGGATGCAGTTCCAGCTTGCAGAAAAGTCGGCGGCGATGGCAATTTTCCTCGGCAAGAACTACCTCGGGCAAAAGGACGCTCAGGATGTGCCAAGTGCGCCGGGCACGATCACCTTTACATTCAATCGCGAGGATGCCGCGAATGCAGACTAATATCGCAGGTCTTATCGCTCCGGCGTTTGACGATGTGTTCTACGACGTGCAGGCGCATGGACATACACATTATTGGCTGAAGGGCGGGCGCGGCAGCGCGAAGTCGTCTTTCATCTCCATTGTTGCGCCGCTCCTGCTGCTCCAAAACCCCGATTGCCACATGATTGTCATGCGTAAGGTCGCGCGGACGCTCAAGACGAGCGTCTACAATCAGATGGAGTGGAGTATTGCGCGGCTCGGGCTGTCGGATCGGTTCAAAATGCGCTCAAGCCCGCTTGAATTTGAGTATATGCGCACGGGGCAAAAGATTCTGTTCTTCGGCGTGGACGACAAGAGCAAGATCAAGTCGCTAAAGCTCCCGTTCGGCTATACGGGTATCATATGGTTCGAGGAGCTAGATCAGTTTTTCGGCATGGAGGAGATTCGAAATCTGCTCCAGTCGCTCATGCGCGGCGGCAATCGCTTTTGGGTGTTCTACTCCTACAATCCGCCGAAGAGCGTGAATAACTGGGTGAACCAAGAGACGATGATCGAGCGCCCCGACCGCCTCGTCCATCACTCCACATACAAGACCACGCCGCAGTCGTGGCTCGGCGATGCGTTCATTGCGGATGCCGAGGAGCTGCAGCGGCGCAATGAACTTCTCTATCGCCACGAATACGAGGGCGAAGTCACGGGGACGGGCGGCGGCGTCTTTGACAACGTCGTGGACATGGATATGACCGACGAGCAGATCGCAGGATTTGGCCGTCTGCGGCACGGGCTTGATTTCGGCTTTGCCGTCGATCCGCTCGCCTATGTAGATATGCACCTTGACACAAAGCGCGGGGAGCTCTACATATTCGGCGAGGTATACGGGCAGAAAATCAGCAACAAGCGCGCGGCGGACATCATCGCTCCGCGTGCCGGCGGGCGCGTGATCGGCGTGGACAGCGCGGAACCGAAGTCGATTGCAGAGATGCGCGGCTATGGGCTCAATGTGATCGCGGCAAAGAAAGGCCCCGACAGCGTAGATTATGGGATACAGTATTTACAGCGCCTCTCAAAAATCTACATCGACAAGCGGCGCGCGCCGAATACCTACCGCGAGTTCGTCGGCTATGAGTACGAGCGTAACCGTGAGGGGGAATTCATTTCGGCGTATCCCGACAAGGATAATCATACGATTGACGCCGTACGCTATGGACTGGAGCGCGACATGCTGCGCGCGAGGATCACGCCGAAACGGGCGAACATCTACTAAGGAGGGAAGGCTTTGAACAATGAAAAGGATGCTATATACACGCTCCTGCGCGACGCCTATTTCGGCGACGGGCAATTTGAGAGCGGCGGGGCGCTTGTGAAGCATGCACGAGAAAGCGCCGAGAATTATGCCAAGCGGCGGCGGCTCGCCTATTATCTCAACTACACGGGACCCATCGTCAACGCGTCCGTCGATCCGATCTTTCGCAACGAGATTGCCCGCGAGTATAACGACACGGCGAAGTTCAAGGTATTCCTCGACGATGCCGACCGTACGGGCGCGGATTTGCAGAACTATATCCGCCGCATGGCGGTCGCGGCAAAGCTCTACGGCGTCGTATATATCGTCGTCAACAACGAGGCGAGCATCGGCGCGACGGTGCAAGATAACCTCGATATGCGTGCCCTGCCGTATCTGACCGCCGTCCTGCCGCAGAATGTCACGCATTGGAAGTTCGACGAGCGCGGGCGGCTCATTGAGTTCACCTACAAAGACACCGTGCAGGACGCGGAGGATAAAACCCGCGTGCGGTTCTACCTGTGGACGGTGCAAGAATGGCAGGTACAGGACGAGAACCGGCAGACCATCGCGCGGGGCGACAACAACATCGGGCGCGTGCCCGTCGTTCAGTGGTTCGGGCGCAGTACCAACCCGATGGAGATGCTTCCCTCGCCCGAGTTCCTGTCCGTCGCGCAGACGAATTACCACGTCTATCAGCTCTGCTCGTGGCATACTCAGATACTACAGAATCAGACGTTCAACATCCTCACGCTCCCCAACAGTGGGCAGGAGGATATTACCATCGGCACGAACAATGTGCTGACCTATCCGCCCGAGAGCACGCACACGCCCGCGTTCATCGCGCCCGACGCCGCGCCCGCAAACGTCCTCACAGATCAGATTGACCGGCTCATCCGGGAGATGTACCGCATGAGCGGGCTTGATTCGGTCATCGGCGTGCAGACGGCAAAATCGGGCGTCGCGCGGCAATGGGACTTTGAACGAACGAATCAGCGGCTCGTCGACTTTGCGATCCAATGTGAAGAGGCGGAAAAGGCGATTGTCGCCCTTTATGAGGCGTGGACGGGCGAGCGTATCAATTACACCTGCGAATATCCGCGTGACTTCAAGATCGCGGACGTTGCCGCAGACCTCGCCGAGGCACAGCAGGCGATTGACCTAGGCTTTGACAGCAAGTCCTTCCGTGTCGAGGTTGCGCGCAAGGTACTCACGGCGTATCTGCCGAACATTGAGCCGGATGTCTACGATGCGGTGATCAGCGAGATGGAGGCGGCGGCAGATGCCATAACACGGGCGGAGGAGTTCGCAAATGAATCTAACGGAGACGAGAGCACAGGCGCGAAGGTTTGAGCAGCGGATACGGGAGCTATTAGCCGAGGGGCATCTCGTCCGTGAAGCGGTGCGGCGCGCCTATGAGGAATATCCCGTTATGGACGTGCTGCGCGATGAAATATCCGACCAAATACGAAGAGAAGCGGAGACGGGATACGGCGAACCGCTGCCGAGCGGTATCACCGACCGCCTCTTTACGCAGAGCTGGGCGCCCGACAAGCTCATCCTCTCGGAGCGCACGACACACGGTGTCCTATATGTGCAGCAGATGGTCGCAAAGACCATAGAGGAGCGAATCAAGAAAAATAATACCTACAAAAACACCGCTCTTGCCATATTTGAGGGCTACGGCGAGGGTGGCGTTATCCCCGAACAGGACATACCTAAATTCCTGCGAGAGTTAGAACAACAGGGAAGGCACGCAAGCATCGATATGAAAGAGGTGCGGGCGATGCTGCGGGAGATTCGTCCGCGAGTAGAAAAACTCACGACGCCCGGAATGCGCGCGGCCTATTCCAAGATGCTCAATGCGATCGAGGATCAAAGCGAGACCGCCCTTGACAACGCAATCATGGCAGCAACGCAGGAGCGCACGCGCTACTATGCCGAGCGCATCGCTCGAACGGAGATGCACAGGGCATACATTGACGGATTTGTGGCGCGGTGGGACGACAATCCCGATTGCATCGCGTACCGGTGGAAACTGTCGTCGCGGCATCCATGTTTTGACATCTGTGACCTCTATGCAAAGGCGAACCTCTACGGCATGGGAGCGGGCGTATTTCCGAAAGATAAAGTCCCACTGTTACCTGCGCATCCTCATTGCATGTGCCGGCTAAAGCCTGTGATTCGCGGTATGCTCGACAATGAGACGCCCGTGGAGCGCATCGAGGAGGGCGGCAGGGAGTACCTTGCAACGCTTAACCTGCATCAGAGGCGGCAGCTCCTCGGTGGGTATGGTGAGAAAGATGTTGCCGCGGGGCTGAGCTGGACGGCAAAGGCGCGCGGGTACAGCGGGGAAAAACTTGTCGGACGGTTGGATATATCATCTGAATCGTTGCCCTCTGCTGTGAAAAATGCTAAAATAAAAGTAACTTTGAACGGGTTAGGCGAGGCACATATACCGGTGAGAAAATTAACGGAATATGCGCTGAATCCCGAGAAAGACATACATAAGGCGCAGGCGTTTGAACAGGCGCTTGGGTATAACCTAAATAACGCCGATAAACTGATTGAGAACATTAAGGCGCATATCGGCGAATTTGAACTACAGGAAAAGCCGCGTAATCAGTTCGGCAAAAGATACCAAGTTATCCTTAGTCTAAAAGGGGAGAACGGAAAAGCGGCTAACGTTGTGACGGGGTGGATTCAACCGGATGATGGTAGTGAAACTCACCTTACAAGTATTTACGTCAAGCGAAGGGGGAGGAAAGATGAAACTTGAGCTTTTCGACAAAGTTTTATTGAAAACTGGAGAAATCGCCTATATCGTTGAAATATATAACGACGGCGAGGCGTACGAGGCTGACATTGACCGAAAAAACGGCGACATTGAAACTGAAACTATCCTGCCGACGGACATTGAACGGCTTGTTGCCTAAACAAACATGGATATAAACCGCTTGCATCTGTAAGCGGTTTTTTCATGCCCTCCGTGCTTGACGGCAGGGCATTTTATATTGGCGGGGATAGAAGCCCCATAGGTAGATTGCACAGGAGGCAAGAAAATGGATCTGAAGGACGTATTCAAGGCACTGGAGGCTAGCGAAAATGGCTCTGCAATGGTTGAGGCTGTCAAGACCGAACTCGCGGCGATCCGCAAAGAAGCGGCGGACGCGCGCGTGGGGAAAAACAAGGCGGAGACAGACCTTGCGGCGCTCACGCAGAAACACGGGGAGCTCGAGACCAAACTGGCAGAACTGGAGAAGAAGGGCGCAGGCGACCAGACCGAGCTGCAAAAGGTACAGTCGCAGGTGTCCGAACTCGTTAAAAAGCTTGAGGCGTCGGAGAAGGCCCGAGAGGAGGCAGAGGCAAAACGTATACAGGCTGATATCATGGCTCAGACGGTCGACGCACTTACAAAAGGCAATGCCGTTGATCCTCAAGAATTTGCAAAACTCATTGTGCCGAGCATCAAGGTTAATGATGATGGCAGCTATGAGTATGCAAAAGCAGATGGAACAAAGGGCAGTATCGCCGATTGCGCGGCAGACTGGCTGAGCGGCAAGGCATGGGCTGTGAAGGACACGCAGAAGCCTGGCAGCGGGACAGGAACCGGCGGGGGCAGTGGAGATAACAACACCGTACAGGCGCAATTTGAACAGGCACTCGGATTATAGGAGGTAAAAGCATATGGCTATCAATACCATTGAAATGGCAAAGATTTTTCAGACCGCGCTCGACAAGCAGATGCTCGTCGGGGCAACGTCTGGGTGGATGGAAACGAACGCAAGCAATGTGAAGTATTCGGGCGGCGACACCGTGCGTATGCCCGAGATTTCGACGACCGGTCTTGCAAAGTATGACCGTGACAACGGGTTCAATCAGGGCGCGGTAACGCTGAAGTATGCCAACTACACACTTACGCAGGATCGCGGTCGTACGTTCCATCTTGATTCGATGGATGTCGATGAGAGCAATTTCGTTGCGGCGGCCGGGAACGTCATGGGCGAGTTCCAGCGTCTACAGGTTGTCCCCGAGGTGGACGCCTACCGCTATTCGAAGATTGCGGCGCTTGCCAAGGGGGCGACGCACGAGACAGCGGCATTTACGCCGACGAAAGACAACATTCTCGATGCGCTTGACGCGGATATCACGAAGATTCAGGACATCGTCGGAGACGGCGAGCCGCTCGTCATCATCATGGCGACACCGATTCGTACGATTCTCAACGGTGCGAAGGACATTCAGCATTACCTTGACGTGACGCAGTTCACAGCCGGAAAGATTGACACGAAGGTGCGGACGTATAACGAGATTCCGATTCTCCCCGTACCGTCGGCGCGAATGAAAACGGCGTACGTATTCGCCGACGGTAAGACCACAGGTCAGGAGGCAGGAGGCTTTAAGGCTGACGCTGCCGCAAAGCCGATTAACTGGATCGTTATGGCGCAGCGTGCACCGATCGCAATCTCTAAGACCGACAAGACCCGCATTTTCGATCCCGCGACAAACCAGAAGGCGGACGCGTGGAAGCTCGACTACCGCAAATTTCATGATCTCTGGATTCCGGCAAACAAGCTCGCCGGCGTATGGGTCAATACGGGCGCATAAGGAGGATTATCATGCAGAGATTTGTTCGGCTGAATGAAGTCCAGTATACGGACGATGAACGGCAGGCGAACGCTCTCATGGAGCAGGGATTTGTCCCTGCTCCTCTTGAGGGCGAAAAGCCGAAGGAAAAGAAGGGCGGAAAGAAGTCCGTCGAGGATAATGGATAGCACCGACATCTTCCGCGAGAACCTGCGTCTTGCGGTACACGCAAGCACTCTTGAGGTAGCAGAAACAGCGAAGGACGAGCACCGCTATAAAACACGGTGGGGGCGTCTTGAGAATGCGGTCGATACCTCTTACACACATGACGGCATGGCGGGGCGTGTGTTTCTGAATACGACAGTTGCGCCCTACGGTGCATATGTCCATGACGGCACGTCGCCGCATGTCATTAAGCCGCGGAATAAAAAGGCGCTGCGGTGGGTACGCGGCAACGCGTTTATTTTTGCAAGGCGCGTGCATCATCCGGGGTGGAAGGCTGACCCGTTTATTTATGATGCGCTCAGCAAGAACGAGGAGAAGATTATGCGGATATTCGAGCGATATGTCGAGCGGGCGGACAAGGAGGTGGAACATGCTCTTACAGGTGGCTGATCTTGTGGATAAGGACGAGCTCCTCGGCTCGGCTGTGACCGAGGGATTGATCGCAGAATCCGAGGAATATCTTGCGCACGAAGCGGAGCGTGTCGGCGTTCTCAAAGAGGATATCAAACCGACCTATTACGTTAAGTGTTTTTTAACGGCACATGTATTCCGCGAGATATGCAAGCGCCGGAGCTTTGGCGCTCCGCCTGCCACATGGGGCGGCGAGGGAAAGGACAGCTACGCCTCGAAATTCTCGTTCTACAGGGACGAAATGCGAAAGCTCGAACTATCCCTATCGGCAGAGAATTTGACGGGCGAGAAGGGGCGCGGCGGCTATGGTTCCGTGGCGATCTATAGGGGGTGAGGTTGTGCTATGGCTCAAGACCCTAGAGCGGCTGCGGGATGCCCTCAAGGCCGCCGATGTCGCCGATGAGGTCGTTATCGGCGGATATGCGCCGACAGATGTGAGGCCGAACCCCGAGGGGAAAGGCCTTATTTATTTGCAGCGCGACCGCGAACGCCCCGAGGATACCGACATGATCCCTTCCCTCAGCGTCCTGTGCACCATTGACACATGGGTGCGCTCTGACAGCAAAGACCCCGCCGACGGGTACGCGGCGATTGCCCGGCTCGAGAGCGGCGTTGAAGAGACGCTGCGGAAATTCGCACGGGAAACAACGTGGATGGATCATGACGTGCAGATGCTGAGATTACGCATCACGGAGACAGCAGGAGACGGAGACAGTATGCGGCCGTGTGTCGGCAGTCGGTTTAGCGTTGAGATCATCCTTTGCAGATTGACAGATTAGGAGGTAAAAATGGCAAATACGCAACAGGCCCGCGGATACAAGTCCGCAATGGTCGTTGACTTTGAAACGGCATTCGGACAGGTCCCCGCGACGAAGAAGGGGATCGTCCTGCCGATGAACTCGAACGAGCTCAGCAAGCAGCAGACGCTTGTTGAATCGGACACAATTACGAATACGCGTAATGACACACAGCCCGCACTCGGGCGCGTCAGCGTGGACGGCGACATTACTATGCCCGCCGATTATATCGCGTCTGGGTACATGCTCAAGGCGCTCTTCGGCAATCCCAAAACCACGGGAACGGCGCCGAACAAGACGCACGTCTTTACGGTCGGGGACGATCAGCCGTCGCTTATTGTCGAAAAGGCGTTCCCCGACCTCAGTAAATACGTCCGTTATTTCGGCGTGAAGATCAATACCTTCTCCGTCGAGTACGGACAGGACAGCGAAATGACGTTTAAGTATAACGTCATGGGCGCCTCCCGCGAGCAGGACGGCACGGCATACGACACGGCGGCCAAAGCGGCAAAGATGCTGCGTATCGCGCAGAATCACGCCTACGTCAAGATTGACGGCGCGGAAAGCCGCATCGTCAAAGAGGGATCGCTTGAGGTCAATGCGAACCTCGACGGCGACCAGTACGTTGTCGGCGGTGGCGGTGTGCGCGGGGATATCCCGGAGGGACTGATGAAGGTCTCCGGCTCCCTCAAGGCGCTCTTCACGTCTACGGAGTGGATGGACAAGGCTGATACAGGCGCGGCGGTTTCTATGGAGATCGGCTTTAAGCTCGACGAGAATACGCAGCTCGTATTTCTCATGCCATCCGTGCAGTTCGAGCCGTTCGACGCGCAGATCAGCGGGCCCTCTGGCGTTGTCGTGGAAGTCAAGTGGCGTGCGTTCTCGGCCGACGCATCGAGCATTGTCAAGGTCACGCTGAAAAATCAGCAGGAAAGCTATTAAGGAGGATATGGCACATGGCGGACAAGGAAAATAAAGAGTACATTTTGCCGATTCGCGCGCTCACGGTCAAAGAGATGCGTGCGCTGCGCAAGGCGGGGCTCGACCCTGCCTTTGCAAAGGGGGAGGACGAGAACACCGTCTTTTTCGCAGCGGTGGACTGGATTCTCGAGCACGTCTACAGCGGCGCCGTTACGGACGATATGCCGTACAGTGAGGCGTTCCGTCTTGCGGCGGATACCTACGCCATGACGTACGGCAGGGAGAAAGCGATAAAAAACTAATTGGCGTCTATCGATGGGAGCTCTCGCCGAGCCATGAATACTGCGATACCTGCCGCGCCCTGCATATGCAGGACGGACAGGAACCGCCGTGCCGCGGATGTGAGCATGAGCGCCCTGCGCTGATGGACGAGAACAATGAGGCGTGGTATCTGTGGCGGCACGTGCAGACACAGATACGCACGTCTTTTTCGGGGATTGTCGGGCTGGACTATCCCGCGATGATGCAGGTGGCGGCGATTCTCGGAATTGAACTTGACGCCGCGATGCTGCATAAAATACAAGCGCTTGAGGGCGTTTTATTGGAGGAGGTGAGACCGAAAGATGGCAAGTAAAGAGATCTCTGTATCGATACGGGCGAAGGACTATGCGTCCCGTGTTGTTGAGCGGGTGAAGAGTACGTTTTCCACAATCAAGGATAAGACGATCAGTGTCAATGCCGCAACAAAAGGCGCGCAGGCGGCAGTCGAGAGTGTAAAACGCACGATTGACAGCGTTAAGGATAAAAACGTCAAGGTAACTGCGGCAACACAGAGTGCCGAGACGAATGTTCGACGCGTCAAAAAGGAGGTGCAGGAGTTAGGCGCAGCAAGCGCGGGGGCGCAAAGCGGGACGAGCTCGCTTTCCTCGGGGCTCAGCATGCTTGGAACAAAGGCGATGGCCGCGGCTACGGCGCTTGTCAGCGTGACAGCGATTATTTCCGCTGCGAAGTCCGCATTTATCGATTACAATGCCGAACTCGAGCAGACGCGCACCGCATTTACATCCATGCTCGGCTCTGCGAACGAGGCGAATACACTGCTTTCTGACCTTCAGAAATTCGCGGCTGAGACGCCGTTTGAAATGCCGGGGGTTCGCACCGCCGCACAGCAGCTTCTAGCGTTTGGCTATGACGTCAAAGAGGTTATTCCGACGCTGACAGCACTCGGAAACGCCGCCTCGGGGCTCGGCAAGGGGCAGGAGGGATTTAATCAGCTCGCTTTTGTCTTTGGGCAGATCCGCACAACAGGTAAGCTCATGGGGCAGGACGTCATGCAGCTTGCGCAGGCGGGCGTCCCGGTCAAGGAGATTCTTGCAAAAAATCTAGGTCTCACGAAAGACCAGCTTGCGGAAATCGGTGCACAGGGGATTGACGCCAATATCGCGATCCAAGCACTCATCGACGGTATGAACGAGCGGTTTCCTCAGATGATGGAAAAGCAGTCGCAGACGTTTGAGGGCGTCCTTTCGAATATTAAGGATAATCTTGGTCAGGCATTCGGCGGGTTCGGCATGGGGATCTTTGCCGAGGCGAAAGGTGCGCTCCTTGAGATCAAAAACATTACGGATCAGATGCTCGCCAATGTGCAGGGAGGGAAAAACATATTTGCAGGGCTTTTGCCCGAAGACTACCTTCAAAAAATACGTACGGCATGGGAGGATATTAAAAGCATCTTCGCGGAGTTCAAGCCGCTTGTGTCCGCGTTATTTGAAGGCGGGATTTCCTCCGGGAAAATGTTTGTTGATATGCTGCGCATGATTTCTCCCCTGCTGAAAGGGATTGCGCGTGCGTTTACATTCGTCGCAGCTGCCGCGACAAAAGCGCTCGCGATTGTTTACGAGGCGATCGATACTGTTCTAGAGGTTGCTCTTGAGGTCGAACGGTTCTGGAGTGAAGCTGCGGATGTTATTGCGGATTCATTTGCCGAGCTGTGGGAATGGATTAAATCCGCTGCAAAATCTGTTTGTGATGCCGTCCTCTCCTTCGTTCACTGGCTCGTCGATGGCGTTGTGAGTGCCGTCCCGTCTATCGCAGATGCGTTTGGCAGTGCGTTTGACGATGTGGCGGCTTTTGCGCGAAGCTGTATGGAGACAGTCGCAAGCCTTATCGACTGGGTCATTGGGAAAATCCGCGAGGGGCTTATGTGGCTCAGACGGTTCGAAATTGCCCGCGCCGCAGAGGACGCAGGGGCACGTGCATATAAGCATATTGCGGATTTTGTGGGTATCGGTAATACACCGCAGTACAGCAATGCGCCCGGTGCGGAGGACGAGGACTTTTTCAAGCATTTAGCCGAATATAAGTCGTCTTCCCCTCCTCCTGCTTCCTCCGGAAGAAGCGGGGGCGTTGCCGGAAAGACGAGCGCCGGACGCTCCGGCGCGAGCAAGGCCGCACAGGAAGCAAAGCGCCTCACCGAAAAAGTGAAACAGCTCACGGAGAAGGTACAGCAGGATGTTGCCGGTCTTACGCGAGATATCGCAGGCGAGATCGGCACCGTTTACGAAAAAGCGATGTCCGCTCTCGAACAGAAGCTTGAGGGCATGCAAAAGGACATCAATGAGGCTGCTACGCTTGGTATCGATACCGGCGCGCTCACGGTCAAAATGAATGAATATGCTGCAATCATCAAGGAAAAGGCCATCAAGGCGTGGCGCGAAGCGAACGAGGATATCAAGAGCGATACGGCGCTCCTATGGGCTCAGATCAACGGTAATGTCCGAGAGGAGGCCGAAATTACCTATGAGATCGGCGTCCGCAAGATCGAGCGGGAGCGCGAGAACAAGCTCAAAGAGATCGCCATGACGAAGGACAGCGCAGAGGCACGTGTGGAGATTGAACGGTGGGCAGCAGCGCAGATAGCGCAGCTCGAAAAGGCACGTGCTGAGGCGATGCGCAAATCTCCGCTCACCGTACAGGACGCATGGAAGGCGACCCTTGAAGATCAGTATGAAAAACTCAAGGACACGGGCGCGCAGATGAAGGACTTTACGGACTCCCTCTATAGTTCCCTCGCGGATGGCTTTACAAATAGCTTTCAAGGCGTTCTCACACATGGATTCAAGGGCATTCAAGAGGCGTTTTCCAACATGCTGAAGAATATTCTCAGCGCCATTGCAAAGTTCCTCGTCAATCACATGGTAACGCGCTGGCTCAGCATGATGACGGGCGGCGGCACATCGGGCAAAACAAATGCGCTCGTTGGCAGTGCGTCCACGGTGGCGGGGGAGCTCGCAGCGGGCGGGATCTCCAAAGGATTTGGTATCGGCAAACGCGCAACAGGCGGTCCCGTATCGATGGGGCGTGCGTATCTCGTCGGTGAGCGCGGTCCCGAAATATTCCGCCCAAATCAGCCGGGGCGCATCCTAAACAGCCTGCCGCCCGGCAGCAGTCAGCCGAGTATCCGCGTCATTATCAACAACAACACGAACGAGCGTATGACGGCGCGGTCGGAGACGAAATTCAACGGCTCTGAGTACATCACAAACGTCGTTATTGACGCGATCGCCACGAACAAGAACGGCATGCGCGATGCATTGAAGGGGGCTGTGTAAATGGACTTTCCGCAGATAAAACCGCCTGTCTTTCCTATTAAAGAGACTATCCCCGATACGGCGATTAAAGGAAAGCTCGAGAATCAGGTCATTCTCGCCCGTAAGCGGTTCACCCGCACGCCGATGACGTTTGAACTCACGTGGACGGCGCTCCCGGAAGCGGATTATGAGAAGCTGCGCGCGTTCTATCGGGAAGTTAATGCCGCCGTGGCGTTTCGGTGGGCTTATCCCGTAGGGGCGGGCGGCGCGTTCTCGGGTAAGGTTTTCAACGTTCGTTTTGACGGGGAGTTCTCCTTTTCCTGTACGAATCACGGATACTGGGAGGGCAGTATCAAATTGACGGAGGTGTAAGGAGTGCTCGAACTTTCGCAGGCGAGTATCATCGAAAAGAATAAAGTATCGACGGGTGGCGTTTGGTTGCTTGCGCTCGAGGCGCAGATTCCCGGGAACACGCTCTACCTTGTCAACAATACGGAGAACGTCATGCTCGCCGGGCGGGAATACACGGCGTTTCCGTTTGCTCTCGAGGACATCACGGAGAATGGGAAGGAACTGCCGAACGTCAAGCTTACTGTCTCCAACGTCACGGGGACGATACAGCACTACGTCGAGACGAACAACGGCCTTGGCGGGTGTCCCGTCATCCTTCGCGTGTTCCAAACGAACATCCCCGATGTCGCGGAGATTGAGGAGTTCTTCGTTGTGACGAGTGCGACATGTGATGCAGAACTTGTGACATTCACACTCGGCACGGATTTTTCCTTTACGCGCCGCTTCCCTCCCGTGCGCATCATGAAGGATTATTGCCCGTTTAAGTTCAAAGGGCTCTCCTGTGGTTACAAGGGGGGCGCGGATAGGTGCAATAAGACGCTTGCGCGGTGCCGGGAGCTTGGCAACAGTATTCGTTTCGGCGGGGAGGCGACAATCCCGCAGGGAGGGCTCTATGCGTCCAATTACACATGATTTCATCGGTAAAACGTGGGCGGAACTGCCATGTTATGAGCTGGTCGTCGCCTACTATGCTGTACAGGGGATTACGCTGCGCCCATATGAAGACTATTGGACGGGAGCGGCGACGGACGCGGGGCGTATGGAGTGGCGACAGGTTGATGAACCACAGAAGGGGGACATTATCGTCATGAACCTCACCGGGCATGCAGCGGATCATGTTGGCATCTACATGGGCGGCGGGAAGTTCATGCACTCAACGGAATATGCGGGGGTCTGCATGGAGGAGACTGCACGGTACCTGCGGCGCATTATGGGGTTCTATCACTATGTTGGGGAGGAGGGGAGCGCTTGATACAGCTCGTCATTGTACGCAATCCGTTTGACGTTAAGCGGCGCGAGATGCAGGAAGTCGTTTGCCGTGAGGGGATGCCGATTCACGCCTATTTTAACGAACCGGGACGGTGGCAGTACGCCATTAACGGGCGCGTCGTCGGTGCGTATGCCGTGCCGCAGGATGGGGACTGTGTTGTCATCATTCCGTATGTCGGTGGCAAGGTGCTCGGCTTCATCCTCACGATCGGGCTTTCTATCCTTACGTCCGGCATCGCGTCGGGTGCGCTTCTCAGCGGGCTAAGTTTCGGGTGGCGCATGGTAACGGCACTTGCGATCGGCATGATTGGAGGATGGATCGTTTCCCGTCTCAATGCGCCGCGAATTGACCGCAGCAATGCGAATCTCGAGCAGTCTCCGACATATGGTTGGAGCGGTACGGGCACGCTCACAGGGCAGGGGCATCCGCTTGCCGTCACCTATGGCGCGATGAAGTCGGGCGGTGTGCTGCTGTCACGGCACATCGTCAGCGACGGGCAGAAGCAATACCTGCATCTGCTCTATTGCGCAGGCGAGGGGGAACTCTCTGATATTCGAAATATCCGGATCAACGAGAACTCGGCAGAAAACTACAAGGGTGTGCAGATCGATATACGGTATGGTACAAACGACCAGAAGCTCATCCCGAACTTTGACAACAGCTATGCCGATCAGCCGCTCAACTACACTCTTTCGGGATCATGGTCAACACATGAGATACAGGGCAATGCTGCGACGGGGATTGAAGTTACAGTCGCATTGCCCAACGGGCTTTATTATTCTAACGATAGCGGCGGTATGGACGCGACAGCGGTATATATTGCCGCCGAATGTCGTATCGTAGACAGCGGGTCGGACTGGATCGCGCTTCCCATTCACAACGGTACGGGGCTTGATTCTTTTCTCACGCTCAAAAACGGCGGATGGGTAAGAACCATATCGGGCGCGGCAATCCGTGCGGGAGATTATACCGGGACGATCCGCGAGGCGACCAACAAAGGCATCTACCGTGCTTATCGATTTGAGGGGTTGCCGCCCGGTCGCTATGAGGTACGCCTGCGGGCGAGTAAGGACGGCGAAAGCATCCGCTATGTGAACGCGGTCTACTGGACGCAGCTCACACAAATCATCTATGACGACTTCATCCATCCGGGAAAGGCGCTCATCGGTATTCGTGCTCTTGCCACAGAGCAGCTCAGCGGTAACGATCCGACCGTGACATGGGTGCAGGAGCGGGCAAAGGTCTATGTATGGAATCCGTATAAACGGTTGTATGAGGAGCAGGAGGCGAGCAATCCCGCGTGGGCGTGCTATGACATCCTGCATCAGTGCCGCAGGATTGGCGGGCGGTATGAAGTGCACGGCGAACGCGCCGAGCGCATCGGTTATGACGCGTTCAAGGCGTGGTCGGAGAAGTGTAAGGATGAAGGGTATACATTCAACTATATTTACGATAGCGCCATGCAGTTATGGGAAGCACTCAAATATCCCGAGACCGTTGGACGCGGCAAGGTCATCATGCAGGGGACGAGATTCACCTGTATCTACGACTACGCAGCCGCTCCGACGCAGCTCTTCACTGTCGGCAATATTAAGCAGGATAGTTTCAAGGAGGAGTTCCAAGGCACACAGGGGCGCGCAAATGCCGTTGAAATATCTTTCATGAATAAGGCAAAGAACTACGAAAGGGACGTTCTCCCCGTGTTCGGCGATGCCTACGATGCAACGGACAGCCTCACAAGCCCCACGCAGATTGAGCTCATGGGCTGCACGGACGTCAAGCAAGCGTACAAGCACGGGAAGCACGCCCTGCGCGCCAATAAGTACGAGCTGCGTACCTGCACGTTCGAGGCATTTGTGGATGCGATTGCCTGTACGCTCGGCGATGTGATCCTCTTGCAGCATGACGTGACGGATTGGGGTGCCGGCGGGCGTGTCGTCGCGTGTGATGGCGCCAAGGTCACCCTTGACCGTGCCGTCACGATGGAGACGGGCAAGAAATACCGCCTGATGATCCGTGACAGCAAGACCGATCGGCTCGATACCTACGAGGTTAAGAGCGTGTCAGGGGACGTTGTGATGCTCACGCAGACGGCACAGATTGCGGCGGATGATCTCTATACCTATGGAGAGGCAACGAAGGAGGCAAAGCCCTTCCGTGTCCTTGCTATTACCAAAGGCATGACGGAGCAGACGCGCAAGATTACCTGTATGGAGTATTATCCGGAGCTCTACGCGGGAGATGATAGCGACGTTCCAATCATCGACTATACGACCCAGAGCGACGCGCTCAAGGTGGATAGCCTCTCCCTCGTTGTCGCCCCGAAGACCCTTGTGGACGGAACGACGCTCTATGATATCAATATTTCGTGGATTCTTCCGCGCGGGCGGGCGGCCAAGCAAATACGTGTCACGTATAAACGAGCAGGCGAGACGGCGTACGCGTTGGCGGGAACCTATGACGGAGGTGCAACGGGATGTGTGATCGCGGGTGTCGCGACAGCCGAAAGCTATACCGTTGCAGTCGCCTGTATCAACGATGCGGGGATCGCGGGCAAGGAAGTGGCGCAGACGGTTTACACAGCGCCAAAAGATGCGCCGCCGCAAACGGTCAAAGGGCTCGTCGTGGAACAGGATGCAGGCAATAGCAGCGTTCTTCATTTGACGTGGCAAGCGAATCCCGAACCCGATATTCTCGGATATCGCCTCTTCGACGGAGCTGAGAAAGTTCTTATTGACCTCATTGGCGGGACGAGTCACGACTACTTTATCCCTGCGTCGGGAACGTATGTCTTTGCGGTGAAAGCGGTCAATCGATCCGGGCAACTATCGGAAGCGGCGGCGCAGGTATCTATCAATGCCGTGGTATCTGAAAAAAGCGTTGCGGTGCCGGACGCACCGAAAAGAGGCGAGATTTTCTTGCGGGACGGCAGCGTGGTCGCCGCGTGGGATGCTGTAACAAACACGTTTGTAGATTTCTATGAAGTTCGCGCAGACGATAAAACGGGACAGTCGGCAGGGCTTCTTGTAAAAACGACGGATATTCGTTCCGCCGTTTCTCCGGCTGCACGAAGCGGAGGAGTGTTCGTATACGCGCATAACCCCGTCAAGGGATATGGAGCTCCTCTTATACTAGACTATGATTTTCCTATGCCCATAGCGCCGAAACTCAGTATTGCAACTGTCCTGCAAGGATTTACTGTCCGCATATCCAATATGCCCACAGGGGTTAAGTTGACGCGCGTCTATGTCGAGATCGACGGCGCTATATCGGTGTTGGAGACGACGACGGGGATAATGTCGTTTATGGGGGCGGCAGGCGTCTATAACGTTCGCGCAGCTTTTGCTGACGCATTCGGCGAAGGCGCTTATTGCGATTCTGAACTCGTTACCGTAAGGAATGCTATCCCCGACGAGTGGCTGAAGAACATCAAGATCGGCATCGAGCAGGTAGATGAAACGATTAAGGATGCACTCGACAAAGGCAAGGCCGCGGCGGAGAGTTACACAGCCATCGTTAAAAAAGTCGATGGTGCGTACACCGCGATCACGCAGCTCGGCGATGACATCAACCTGCGCGTCAAGAAGGGAGATGTAATCAATCAGATTAACCTCTCTCCGGATGGCGTACAGATTGATGGGAAGTTCTTGCATGTCACAGGGGACACGAAGTTCGAACGCGGCGTCATTGCGAAGAACATTGAGGCCGGCAGCATACAAGGTGATCGTATTGTCGCAAACTCGATCGGGGCTGACCGGCTGCAAGTCGCCGAGTTGTCGGCGATAACGGCAAAGATCGGCACGTTGCGTACAGCCGACAGCGGCGCGCGGACGGAGATCCATGACAACTTGATCCTTGTCTATGACGATAAGGATAGATTACGCGTGAGAATGGGGGTATGGTGAGATGAGCATGTATGCTGTAGTAGGGGTCGTGTTGATTGTGGCGGTGGCGTTCCTCTTGCGGAAACGGAGGGCAAATTCGAGCACGGGAAGCCCTCCTGTAAAGGAAGAGCCAATCAGTCCGCAGGAACCGACGCATAAGGTTGAACCTGCGACGATGGAGTATCCCGTCACAATCTACAAAGACGGTGTGCCGATGAAAGGGCGGGTGAAGGAGATGCCGCAAGGATTACAGGTTTTTGATGAGAACGGGAAGATAAAACTGGACATGACTAAGCGCCTTACAAAGGTTCTTGGTGTCATGACAATCTCGGGAACCGGAGAATTGACGTTTGAGCAGTATCCGAATCAGCATCCGTGGATGGTCGTACTAGTCCATCCTTTTGGGGAAAACAATGAACATCCTGTGTTGGGGATAACTGACCGTCGTATCTACTGGAAGAATACTCCCGCGCCATATGGCGGGATGATACTGTACGGAGTGTATTGATATGGATAGATATTTTGAGTATCTCAATGAAGATGATGAACGCGTAATCCTCAATGACTCTTTCCAAAATCTTGAGCTTATTGAGATCGTACCAATGTCACGATGCGAGAAACGATCAATTAACGGAAGCGTTGATTATGTAGTTCCGCAACCGAGCAATGCGGCGAAGGATGACTATTATTTATTCGGCGTCAGTTTAGCAGAGTTGCAGGGAAAATCCTTTTGCGTAGATATCGAGCGCCAATATGACAACCCTAATACATGGGCTCTCATGCAATTCTACAATCCGCCGACCCTTTTTACGACCGTGGCAAGGGATGACATCGTCAATGTAGGAAACCTGTATATATTCGGGACGAAAAAGCGTAGCCCATCCGAGCACCTCACGGGGTTGGAGGTCTTCGATGCAAACGGAAGAGTGGTATATTCATCTAACGCGCGATATCTTGATGTAAGCTATTGTGGGGGGGCTGATCCCGCGTCGTACGTGTACGATGCAGATACGCTGTTGTTTCTGTTGTCTGAAGACATAATTGTGGATCAGCTCATCTACCTAGAGGCGGGAACAGTGGGGAGCAACAGAGCGTGGAAACCGTTGATTAACGTGTCGAATAACACAGTATCCATTAATAAAGTACTATTAGAGCACAAATACGAAGGGGTACCGCCGAGGTATGATCCCATCGTAGATTGGTATTCCGAAGTCCATGCTTATGCGTATATGATCGCAAAAGCCGTTTAAGCTTCATGCCGCTCAATAGGGCGGCTATTTTTATACACTGAAAGGAGAATGCTATGTTGGATATCGTGATGAAGGTGCTGGAGAGACTACAGGAAGCGTGGGCATTCAAAGTCTGCACGTCCTGCATCATAGCACTTGCCTCACACACGCACTTCCAGATGGCTGTTGCGTTTGCGGCGCTTGTGTGCGTTGACCTACTGACGAAGTGGCTCTCACTGTCCCGTCAGCACCTCACTGACCGCGGCCGCAAGAAAATCCATTTCTGGGCGTGTCTCAAGAATATCCCAAAAGCGCGACGTGCTGGGTATATCCGGAGTGAGGAAATGCGTACGCGATTTGTCGCGAAGATGCTCACCTACTTCGGCGTTGTCGCAGCCGCGTGGCTTGTCGATTCGATGTGCACACGTGCGGGCGCACCGGCTATCGCGGTCGTCGTTGTGGTCGGATACCTGTCTGTGACCGAAATGCTGTCGATTCTCGAGAATATGGAGCGTTCAGGGGTAACAGAGGCCGCAGAGCTGCATGAGCTCATTCGAAAGAAGAGCGGACTCGGTGTAAAGAAGGAGGAGTAAATTATGCAGAGAGTAAACATCAAGAAAGTAAATCTGGCGTACTACTATGGGGCGCTGAAACCGAGAACGATAACGGATATGGTTGTTGTCCACCATACCGGAAATCCGACAGATGATGATCTGTCGGCAGAGGAGATCAATGCAAGTCATCAGGCGCAAGGGTGGGCGTGTATTGGCTACCATTACGTTATCCGTAAGGACGGCACCATTGAGGAGGGGCGACCGCATTGGACAGTCGGCGCGCATGCGTACAAGGAGAACTATCACACGATCGGGATCCACGTCTGCGGCAATTTCGAGGAGGCAGAGCCGACGGATGCACAGATCGAATCCCTCGCTATGTTACTCGCGAACGTCTGTCACGACTACGGCCTGCCGATCGATGAGGATCACGTCGTTGGGCATCGTGACCTCATGGCAACGGCATGTCCCGGAGCGAATCTCTATGCGATGCTGCCGGATGTGCGCGGCAAGGCGAATTGGTACGCGCAGAATTGAGTGTTGACGTAGTGACGGAAAAACCGTATAATATGCATAGAAAAGGTGCTGCCGGCAGACGGTCAGCCCCGATCATAGTGGGTAGAAAACCCGCCTAAAGTTGGTAGCTGGAGGCGGGATTTCTTATGCCTTTAACGCTACAATGCAAATTGTAACGAGGAAAACCAACGATAAAAAATCGTAGAGCTCCATAAGCATCGCCCCTTTCTAGGGGCAAGATTGACCGCCTACCGCTGTGGTAGCACCTCGAGAATATTATATCAGTCAAAAGACACGCTTGCAACGTGTCTTTTTTGTTTGGGAGGATAAAATCAATGATCCAAAATATCACACGGAAGCAGGTTATTGTCGTCGTGCTATGCGTTCTTGCCCTTGCCATTATTGGCATCCTCGCGTATCGATACCACACGCATACGCAGGAGGCACTACGGCAGGCGCAAGTGATGACCGAGGAGCAGGCACGGGACGCCGAGACACTCCGGGAGCGCCTGCGCGTATCCGAAGGACAGGCGCAGCAGCTCGCCCGAGCCGTAGAGCGAGCACAGGAGGGCAAGGTGCAGCCTGTCACGCATGTCACCGTTACCGCGCCGACGGTGGAACGTGCAGCGGCACAGGTGCAGGAGCGCATCAATCGTAATGATAAGACGCTGCCGCCCGCCGCCCTCGAAAAGACGGATCGGACGGTCGTTGCCCCGCAGCCCGACAACAAGGACTACCAGGTCGGTGTATACAAGATTAACCTCGACAAGCGGCGCAAGATCAAGGCGGGTGTCACGCAAGTCGATAACCATACCTACTGGACGGCGGGCTTGCAGGTCGGCAGGTGGGAAGCCCTCGCGCACGGACAGGGCGGTGATGTTAAGGGCGGATCTGTGATTTATACGGTCGCGGAGTGGTAATTGATGGAGGCGGCGTTATGCCGCCTCTTTTTTGTCTACACTGCCACGATTTCTCGGTGTGGTGTTTGACATCATATTGACATCATCTAGTGCGGGAAAATAGCATAATATCACGCCATATGGCAACAAGAATCCTTTTAGTTGTCAGTGGTTCATTGCATCTTGAATTTACAATCTAAGTGCAACAGCAGATAAAATAGAAAACGTGACACAT
>ERZ773003.281-NODE-281-length-39219-cov-23.681749_pt1 | contig 39219 bp, 34 predicted proteins | sample MGYA00580668_ERZ773003 | MGnify/ENA primary metagenome ERZ773003 (study PRJEB29015, sample SAMEA2738002) | human oral metagenome | biome: human oral; feature: human-associated habitat; material: dental | place: China | collected 2126 ...
GTGAAGCTGGTGATAACGCAGGTCTATTACTCCGTGGTATTGAGCGTGATCAAATCGAACGTGGTCAGGTTATTGCTAAACCAGGTTCAATCACTCCACACACCGAATTTGAGGCTCAGGTTTACATCCTTAAGAAGGAAGAAGGCGGTCGCCACACTCCATTCTCAAAGGGTTACAAACCACAGTTCTACTTCCGTACTACTGACGTTACTGGTGAAGTTGAGCTCCCAGCTGACAAAGAAATCGTCATGCCTGGTGACACCATCACCTTTACTGTTAAACTCTTAGCTCCAATTGCTATGAACAACAACGACCGTTTCGCAATCCGCGAAGGTGGCCGTACTGTTGGTTCTGGTGTTGTTACCAAGATTGTAAAATAATTAGATAATACTAATTGAAGAATTGGACTACTTTGGTGGTCCAATTTTTTATACTTGAAAAAATATAAATATATGCAATAAGACTTGTTTCAGAGTGGAAAAATAGTATAATACTTAAGTAACTGTGGTCTATTATCCAGGTTAAGTATCTTAATGTGAATGATTAGATCTTATTTAATTGCTTATAAAGAGCAAGTATTTTTCTCTTAAAGGAGGGGTATAAGATGATACAAGTGTTGTTAAATAAGAAAGTTTTAGATTTTGAAACAAACTATTCTTATTATGATTTCAAGGAAGAGACTGGAGAGTTTTTGCAGCCTGCAAATTCCAAAAAAGCAGTAGAGACTAATCTCTATTTGTTTCAGAATCCAAGAATTGTTCCTGAGGGGGTCTGGTATGAGATGACTGTAGTTAGGAGGAAGGAGTCTTTTGAGACTACCACAGTCGACCTTACAGAAAATGAAGAGTCATTTCGTAAATATTTCAAAGACATCGCAAAGGATTTTAGGAAGCTAAATATTAAAATACTAAATTATGATAGTGTGTATCTAATTCACGCGTATATGTATATTGAAGATTTTGATACTGGATTGACTAAGATCAAGTTTACAAATTTCAATGAACAATACTTGGTAGACGATGAGGTAATAGAACATGGCGTTCACGATTTTAGTATGCTCATGGCTTATCTGAGAGAAGAAGATGAAAATGCTAATATGCTAAGGTTCTACAGGACAATCGGTGACTTTAGATATGTAAATGATCGTTTTTACATTTCGGCAGATACTATGCAGGATCACTTTGACGATATCCTTCATGAGTCCGAAGACATTAGTGAGATTCTGTATGATCAAAAAATGCGTGAATCAGTCATCAGCTATTTAAAGTCTAGGGTTTCAGAATATGACAAGAGTGGTGAATTTTATCGAAATTCAAAATTTAATTATATTAATATTGATAAAATTCAGGACTTTATCCTTACCTTGCCGGATGAATTAATTAAGCAAGTGTTACGCATTACAGAACAAACCTCTCAAAATCTGCATCTCCGTCGCAGAGTAGCAGAAGAAACTATAGATTGGAAGCAGATTAAAGAATATCAACTTCGTACATCGGACATCGATCTATTTCTCAAATATCGCGACCTTGTCGAGATCGACAATGATTCTCTCGAGAAGTTGATTGCTAAATTCATGAATGATCCAGAACGTGAAGTAAAGGTAGTTCAACATGCATGGAGTCTATGTGGTTGTTATCAATGGTATATCTCGGAGAGACTGAAGACCTGCACTCGTGAAGATCACCTCAGATCGGTTCTAGATGAAGTAAAGCAGTCTGGGGAAATCGTCAAGGCTGATGCTATTCGTAGTCTTTTTAATTACAGATATATGAATCTTACAAAAGAAGATTATGATATATTTCATCAATTCTTTGAAATTAGAGATGTATCTGCCGCTCGTTTTTTAATTAAAATAGCCTTAATTTCCGGACAAGAACCAGATGAGATTAGAGGACTTATCTATAAATTAGAGACCGATGATTTGATTTCAAGGTATAATCCAGGACTTTTCGATTACTATCAAAATTATGGTTTTAAGGAAGGATTAAAATGGATTGATGAATTTCAGGCAATAGAAAAGGCAAGAAAATTCGAACAGGAAAAAGCGCGTACTAGAAAAGCGGCCAAGTTAGCTAAGTTTATTAAAGATACAAAAGACTTAGTCGTAGTAGTGAAATCAGTTTATGATCCCCGCAATAAGGACTATGTAGTAATCAATTCTCGTCATGGAGAAGATTTAGGTATTCTTTTAAGTGATGAAAAAAATTTGTTTCTGATTGAAGGTAGGAAATATGACTACATAATAAATGTTGAACGTGTTCGTAAATTACGCAATGGTATTTTGCATCTAGATGTTTTCGAAGGCGATGCTGGTACACTTGTTGGGCGTGATGGCTCAAATATTAGGCATATCTTAGAGCGTCTAAATCAGCTTGGTTGTAATTTATCTAATATTAAAATCTACAGCCACAACGAAGTTGATCTATTTTATTCCGTATCATAGAGCTAATCGGCCACGTCCGTCCCCAGGCCTTGTCTGGGGATTTTTGTTTACCATTTTATTGCTAGCCTTCTTGACTTAAGCCAGATAATATATTATTATGCAACTATAAAATTTAATTGAGCCCTAAAAACTCATCGACATACTGTCTAGGTATATCTGAAGTTATAGAGCTAGAAGGAATAATATGGTTGAAACCAAGAGTGAAGGACTTAAGATCCGTATTCGTCTTAAGGCCTACGATCATCGCGTGATTGATCAAAGCGCAAAACAAATCGTTGATACCGCCATCCGTACCGGTGCTAACGTCTCTGGTCCAGTACCTCTACCAACTAAGCGCAGTACTTTTACTGTCGTCAAGTCCCCACACGTTTATAAAACTGGTGGTGAGGCCTTTGAGATGAAAGTTCACAAACGCTTAATCGATATTACAAGCGCAACCCCAAAGACTATTGATGCTTTGCAGAATCTATCTCTACCTGCTGGCGTAGATGCAGAAATTAAGATGTAGTAATATCTAAAAAAATGGCACCCTAGGTGCTATTTTTTATGAAAAAAAGTTAAAATCTAGTATACTAGTGATATGAAGAATGGTGGTAAAAAACAAAAAATATTGGGAATTAGTCTAGCTGTTATTTACTTAATTCTTAACTTCTTCATGTTCCAAGACATTATGCGGCGTGAGACAATAATCTCCAAGGATTCTAATGTTCTCGTCATGGGCACGAATGCCACCTTTAAGCCATTCGAATATAAGGATGGCGATATGGTGGTTGGGTTTGATGTTGACCTCGCTGAAGAAATTGCTAAAAGTTTAGGTGCGGAGCTAAAAATCGAAGATATGTCCTTTGATGGATTATTACCGGCCCTAGAAAGTGGGCAGATCGACCTAGCAGTTGCTGGAATGTCCGTCACTGAGGAGCGAGCAAAGAATGTATTCTTTTCTGATCCATACTATGTTGCTTCCCAACAGATTATCGTGCGCACAGAAAGCAGTATTAAGAATAGATACGAATTGGTTAATAAAACAATAGGCGTTCAATTGGGGACGACAGGTGATCAAATGGCGAGGCAAATTAAGGGTGCAAAAGTTGTTCAATTTCCGGCTGCTCCAAATGTTTTGCAAGAGTTAACCACAGGTCGCATTGATGCTGCTATTTTAGATAATGCTCCGGCTGCTCAATATGTTGCTGGTTTTTCTAATCTCAAAATTCTTAGCCTCCCCCTTAGTCGCGAACCCTATGCTGTTGCAATAAAGAAGGGGAATCAAAAATTATTAGATCAGGTTAACCGCGTAATCACGGAAATGCGAGAAGATGGTCGCATGCAAAAGATATTGATGAAACATTTTGGCACTGCGGAGGGGCAATTATAATGAATTTTTTTGAAGTAATTTTTGGTAATGGTCGATGGATTTACCTCTGGCATGGTCTTGAAGTAACCATTGTTCTCACTACTATTTCAGTTATAGTAGGCCTATTTCTTGGTTTAATTCTTGCACTTCTCCGCACCTCAAAGACCACTCCTTTTATCTTTCTTTCTCGCTTGCAGAAAAAGAACCCTTCAAAGCTATTAGGCCGGATTGCAGTCTTTAACCCACTCCAGTTTTTCGCTCAAATCTACATCGGACTAATGAGGGGAACCCCAGTGCTTGTACAGTTGCTTATTATGTACTACGTAGTGTTTGGCTCGATGCGAACTATGCCAAAATTAATCATTGCCGCTATCGCCTTTGCTATGAATAGTGCTGCCTATATTGCAGAGATTATTCGTGGCGGTATCGAAAGTGTTGATAAGGGACAGCTTGAAGCGGCTCGCTCTCTAGGCTTTTCTCATATCAAAGCTATGTATTATATAGTCTTACCCCAGGCCCTAAAAAATTCTATGCCAGGACTTATTGGCGAAGGGGTTACTATGTTTAAAGAGACTTCGATTGTTGGCTGGATCGGTCTAAGTGATCTTATGCGAGGAGCAGATGATATACGCTCACTTACGGCTACTGCCTTTCAGTCGCTAGTCGCCGCTGCTATCCTCTATCTTGCACTTACCCTCATCTTCTCAAAGGTCATGTTTAGATTAGAAAAGAAATTAAATAATGACGAGGAAAAGTAATGCCAATTATTGCTAAAAATATTCATAAAAACTTTGAGAATACTAAGGTACTTCGTGGTATTAATCTTACAATTCATGATGGCGAGGTAGTGGTTCTTGTGGGTGCTAGCGGTTCTGGTAAATCAACTTTTTTGAGATGTCTCAATCTATTAGCTACACCCACTTCCGGTCAGGTTCTTATTGATGGTGTAGATATTACAGAACCGGGCGTGGATTTAAATCAAATTCGACGTAAGGTTGGAATGGTCTTTCAAAATTTTAATCTCTTCGATAATTTATCTGTACTTGAAAATATTAAGCTAGGTCCTAAAAAATTACTTCATCAAAAAGAGCAGGATGCTGATAGAGAGGCCAGAAAACTACTTAAAATGGTTGGTTTATCTAGTAAAGCAGATGCTTATCCACGTAACTTATCCGGAGGCCAAAAACAACGTATTGCCATCGCACGTGCACTAGCCATGCATCCGGAAGCTATTCTTTTTGATGAACCGACTTCGGCGCTTGATCCCGAAATGATTGGTGAGGTTCTTGATGTAATTCGTGATCTCGCTAAACAAGGATTAACAATGGTAATTGTAACTCACGAAATGAGTTTTGCTCGCGAGGTTGGTAACCGTATGATCTTTCTTGACCATGGTAAAATCATCGAGGATGGCACTCCAAAACAGGTTATGGATCATCCAAAAACCGAACGCGCCGCTCGCTTCTTCTCTTCAATCCAAAAATAGTCATCTGTTCTTTGCCAAGTTCATCCTCTTTATGTTAAAATGACGGTATGACTCCAGTGATGAAATTTAAGAAAAAATTTTACTTTCTCGTAGCTTCCTATTTCAGATTTTTTGCTAACATCTCATTTCGTCGCTGGCGACCTCGTGTAATCGCCATCACTGGCTCTGTCGGTAAGACTACCATGTTGAACTTAGTGGAGTGTATCCTGAAGGATCGCGCTCATTATTCTCATGATGCTAACTCCGCTTATGGCATTGCCTTTGATATCCTAAAATTAACTGGCGTAACTGGCTCGAAATTAAAATGGCTCTATCTTTTTATTGCTGCTCCAATTAAATCAATATTTTATACGCATAAAGAGGAATTTTATGTTGTTGAAATTGATGGGGAAAGGCCGCACGAGGCTGAATTTCTTGCCTCCTGGCTTAAACCGGAAGTCACATTATGGATCTCTCTTGGATTATCGCACGCAGTTCAATTCGAGCAGCAAGTAAAAGATGGGCTGTTTGAAAATCTTGATAAAGCTATTACTCACGAATTCGCTACGCTGCCAGAACATACACAGAAGCTTGTAATTATCGATAACGACGTCGAACTAATGGTTCGTGCCCTCGATAGCATTAAACAAAAAGGACTTACAAAAGCTAAAGTAATTAAATGCTCCAAAAAAGATCTCGTAAAATATCAGGTAATGCCAAATCGGACTAAGTTTGAGATTCAGTCTGACGAAAGTGGTCAAACAAGGCGGTATCAGTTTAACCGACCTCTTTCAAAAGATCTTACTATTCAGCTAGTTATGCTCGAAAAGTTAGCTAAATACTTAAAAATCAAAATAGATTCGGATCTCTCAGATTTTCGCCTAGCACCAGGTCGTAATTCATATTTTGAAGGCAAAAATGGTGTTCAGATTATCGATAGTAGTTATAATGCTCATCTAATTTCAGTAAAATCAATTTTAGAGATGTTTAAAGCTATGAAGGTGGAGCATAAGTGGCTGGTGATTGGTGATATTGTAGACCAAGGCAGTATTGAGGGGCAGGAACATGCAAAACTTGCCGCTGAAATTATCAAGGTAAAACCAGAAAAAGTTATTCTGATTGGTCGTCGTACTAAGAAATATACGGTGCCACTTCTGAAAGAAGCTGGCATTGCCCCCTATGTAACTAATGATCCTAAAGAAGCCTTAGCCTATCTAGAGAAACATTTGAGCGGCTCAGAAACAATTCTCTTTAAAGGATCTCAGTATCTCGAATGGATTATTGAGAAGATTTTAAGAAATCCAGACGATGCTAAGAAGTTACCAAGACGCGAAAAAGCTGCGATCAAAAGACGACAGAAACGAGGATTAAATTAATGACAAAAACACTTTACATCATTCATGGTTGGACCTATTCCGTGGAGCCCTGGAATAAAACCATTAAACTCTTAAATGATAACTATAAGATTAAGGTAAAGATGTTGCACGTCCCCGGACTTACCGATCCCAGCAAAAAAGTGTGGAATATCGATGAATATGTGAAATGGGCCGACTCATTACTACCAGAAGACGCAGTGGTTCTAGGTCATAGCAATGGAGGTCGAATTTTATTAAACCTCTTATCAAGGCAACCTGCGCGTGTCTCCCATCTAATTTTACTTGACGCCGCCGGTGTCTATGAGCCATCAAAAAAACGCGATATTTTAAGAGCAATCAGTCAGCTATTCGCTCCATTAAAACAGATTAAAGTTTTGCGCAAGCTACTCCATCGTATCATTGGTGCTGGTGATTATGAAAAGGCTCCTGAAAACATGAAAAAAACCTTAACTAATATGCTGGATTCGGACCGCCAACTAGATATCTCCAAGGTTAAAGTTAAAACCGATATTCTTTGGGGTGAATTAGATAAAATCACTCCTCCAAGGCATGCACAAAAAATGCATCAGCAAATCAAAAAGAGTCGACTCAAGTTATTTCCAAATTGGACACACGCACCCTATATTTGTGATCCGGAAGGACTTGCTCTTGCTATTAGTGAAGTTATGGAGACAAAGAGGTGAAACATTTTTTCCTAGGTCGTGCTAATAATTTTAATCTTAAAGAAACCCTGCGTTTTCTTGCAAGTTTTGGTACAAAAAAGGACTATATCAAATTAAAACAATTTTTTTCTAAACAGTATCAAGTTGACCAAAAAAATGTCTACCTCTTTCATTCTGGTCGTACCGCTCTTTCTTTGGCTTTAATCTCGCAAATCCCAACCATATCCAAGGATTCTTCAGTTGATAAAAAAGTTAAGGCAGAAGCAACTTCAAGAGAAGAATCGCTTCCAGCCGTTGCTATAACATCACTAACCTGTTTTGCAGTTGTACAGGCGATCAGGGCTGCCGGATACCAACCAATTTACTTAGATATTGACCCTAAAACCCTACATTTTAATGCAAACACCCTGAAGAAATGCATTAAGAAGTATCCCAACCTTAAAGCCGTCATTGTTCAAAATAATCTTGGTATCCCAGCAGAAATAGTAGAAATTGAAAAGTTAGCAAAAGAACATAATCTTTTTCTTATTGAAGACCTTGCTCATTCATACGACATTCATTATTCGGACGGACGTCTTGCCGGAAGTATCGGTGACGCCGTTGTCCTTTCTTTTGGTAAAGGAAAATCACTGGATGCAACTTCGGGTGGAGCACTAATTATGCGAGTAGCTTCCAAAAATCGCCTCTTGGACTCTCAGGATATCGCTAGCCGCGCACCAAAGATCTCAAGCTCCTTACGAGATAATTTCTATCCATTATTTGCTCTTATCTCCCGCACACTTTCTTATCTCTCAATTGGTCATTTTAATTTAGGTCAAATCTGGATTCTTGCCCTACTGAAGCTAAAACTAATTCAACGTTCTGCCGACGCTGAGCTTGACTTTGAACGCCGACTCAGTTATTGGCAGTCAAGATATTTACTAAAAAAGCTACAAAAGAGTCAAGAATATCATTCAATTTTACGCTACCCGCTTCTTGTTAGGGATCGAAACAGTGTTCTATCAAAACTAAAAAAAGCCGGCTTTTTCTTTGACGAAATTTGGTACGACTCGCCAGTGGCACCTAAGCGCTACTTTAAAAAATCAGATTTCAATGAGAACGACTGCCCTGTTGCTACGTTGGTAGCTAAACATCTAATTAATTTTCCAACGAATTATTCATTCTTGCAGCTGAAAAGAGCTTGGCAAATTATTGCTCCACAGCTAGTTGAAGCAAAAGTCAATCAACAAGGACAGCCAGAACTTCTCAAAAAAGATTCTGTGGCTTTACCAAAAGGGCAAAAAGCTACAAAGAGCTTAGCTAAGCTATCGCAGCAAGATTGGAACAATCAGATACGGGATTATGACCTTGCAAACTTTCTGCAATCTCCTCGCTGGCAAAAGTATAACGAATTCCTAGGCCGTCGAGTACTTCTCTGTGAGTTCTATGGTCATGTTAAAGTACTTATGGTTATTAAGGACGCCAAGCGTGGTCGATTTCTAGAAATTCCTAACGGGCCTCTGCTTAATTGGCAGGATCCTGTCATTGTCGCCCTTGTTTTTCAAGAAATTTTTCAAATTGCCAAGCAATATAAATGCGCATTCATCCGTTTTCGTCCAGCCCTTGCCGATTCTGAAGAAAATCGCTTTATTCTAAAGCAACTAGGTTCAATTGAAGCTTCGTTCCATCTAGGCGCAGAACATACCGTCATGATTGATTTAACAAAAACTGAAGAAGATCTTCTAGCCACTTTCCGACGACAGACCCGCTACGAGGTACGCCGTGCTGAAAAGCTAAAAATCACTGTAGAGGATCGCTCCGATGATGCTGGTATCCTGGAGGAATTCCATCAGGTTCAGCTAGACACCGCAAAACGTCAAAACTTTATTCCACCTACCAAAAAAGAGCTGCAAGCACTAAAAGATAGTTTCGCAGAAGATCTCAGATTATACGTTGCATATGACGAAACTCACCAGCCAATTGCCTATGGTCTTATCCTGATTGACGGAATAGAGGCGGAATACTACGAGGCAGCTAGCACGCCGCTTAATCGCAAATTGCCAGGCGCTTATGCACTGCAGTGGCAAATTATGCGTGACCTTAAAAAACGGGGAATCAAGCGTTATAATCTTTGGGGAATCGCTCCGGAAGGACAAACAAAGCACCGCTACGCTGGAGTTACTACCTTTAAGACTGGATTCTCCGAGCACCGCTTCACCTATGTTGCGGCTCAGGATATTTCAGTGAGTCTATTACGCTATCAATTTAATCGCCTAATTGAGACCATCCGTAAAAAACGACGTCATTTATAAAAGGAAAAACATGAAAGAAACAACTAAATCAAAAGTCACAGTCGAAGAATGTACTTCCAAAAAAGAATGGGATGCCTTTATTACCAGCTTCAAAGAAGCAAACTTTTTACAATCATGGGATTTTTACGAATTTTACCAGAGCATTAATCATCAAATTGTCCGACGGGTTTTTAGATGTGACGGGAAGATTGTCGCCGCCTATGCTGGTGAAGTTGAGCCAGCTAAAAGGGGCCGTCATCTAGCTATTGCCGGCGGTCCTATTCTCGACTGGCCAGATCAGAACCTAGTGAAACGAGTTTTTGAAGATATGAAAAACGTTGCAAAGAACCTACAATGTGTCTTTGTCCGGGTGCGTCCACAACTAGAATACAATCAGGATTCTGCCCAAATTTTTAAGGAGCATAATTTTAAGAAAGCTCCAATGTATTTATCTGTTGAATATGCTGGTGTTCTGGATCTTCATAAGACCGAAGATGAAATCATGACGAATATGCGACAACGTCTTCGTCGGGCCTTAAGAAAAGCGGAAAAGAATCAAATCACAATCGAAACTTCTACCAATCCTGAAGCAATTAAGGAATTTTATCAGATTGAACTCCAGACCGCCAAACGTCATTCTTTCTATGCTTTCTCCGAAGATTTTCTTACTAAACAATTCGCAGCCTTTGCCAAAGGCAAAGAGGCCGTCCTTTATATTGCTAAGAAGGATGGTGAAATTTTGGCAGAAAATTTCATGATTTTTTACGGCAACGAGGCCTCTTATCATTATGGAGTATCTTCAGAGCTTGGCACTAAGTATTCAGGTGCTCCTCTTCTTCATATGCATGCCATGCGCGACGCTAGAAAACGCGGCATTACTCGTTATAACTTCTGGGGAATTGTTGACGAAGAAGATACTAAGCATCGCTTTTATGGAGTTTCCGTCTTTAAGCGTGGCTTTGGAGTGCAGGAGTTAAAGTACTTGCCGGCTCATGATCTTATTATAAATAAACCCGCATATTACTTTAAAACCTATCTGATTGAATCGCTTAGACGTAAAATCCGCCACGTCTAAGTCTAAAATAAAACATCAAACTATCATCTTTTGAAGTAAAATGTAGTATAATCATAACCAATATGGCAGAGAATATTGGTCGACCCGATGAAAATACTTTTGGCAACCAGTCATTTTCTGTAAGTCAAAACCAAAAACCTGATACTCAACAAGAAAGCAGCGATAGTGCATGGGGAAACAATCAGGCAAAAAAAATGGCAGATCAAAAGTTAGCCCAAACATCTGCACGAGAAATCGAAAACGCCGCACTTAATAATTCGAATAACTCTCAAGATGCTAGAATTGCGGAAAATCAAACGGATCAACTAGACAATGAGTCGTTTTATAAAAAGGGTGATAAAAAAGACAAGAAGGCCAAACTGAGTCAGGCCAAAAAGTATGCCCCTCTCGGCGGAATCTTAGGGGTTCTAATTATGATGATGCTTGCTTTTTCGGGAGCAACCAGTCTATCCTCATTCGCGTTGGTTGCTAACGGTCTAGAGCAATTTAATATTCTTCGTGACAGTATGAATAGTCGCTCTTCTTTTCTTTTTCCAAGGATGATCCGGGGCGGATTGAACTCCAAAATTACTACCAAAGGAATTTTTAGTGGCAAAGACAAGTTCAAAATATCAAGTTCAATGTCAAAGAAGCTCGCCAGTAATGGGATTAGCTATGTTGAGACTACTGGTACCGACGGCAAGCCCCTTAATCTTTTAGTCTACGATAATGGACCAGATGGCAAACCAATGGCTGTTGCCGCTTACCAGGAAGATGCCTCCAGGATTCCTGATTCTCTCGAAATAACTACAAATAAAGTTGACGCTGACGGTGTCTCTACTCCTGTCACTACCAATGTTGAAGTTGACTCAAAAAATAAAATGGGCTTTAAACAAGCCCTAGATACTAGTGATAATTTTTTCAAGGCCGAAGAAAGATCTACGCGTACCCTGAAAGGTCATGTTGCTGGTTGGTTTGACTCAATCGCCGATAAGGTAGATACTATGCTAAATAATGGCGGCCGCAATCGCCAAGCTAACACAAAAGAAGACGCTACAGATGAAGAAATAAAGCAAAATGCTGAAAAAGATGGGCTAAAAGAGGAAGCTGAAGACCCCCAAGGAAATGCTGATGTCGACGACTCAGATGTTGGCGCAGAGGATCCGAATCCCGTTCCAGCTGATGATGGCTCTGGTGCGCTTACTAAGGGTATGGATGTGCCAGAGGTAGAAAGTTCGCTCAAGACTCGTGCTAAAAAAGCAGCCGCCTCTATTGGTAGTGCTTCTGCTATCACAACTACTCTGGGCTATGCTTGTACAGTATTAAAAGTAATTAATACGATTTCTCAAACCGTAGGTGCTTTGATGCGCGCGAGGGTCTTGAACTATGTCACGGGCTACACTGAGGCGGTGCATAAAACTAAGGCTGGTGATGGTACAAATGAGCTACATTTTTATAATAAAGGCCTCAATACCGATGGTCCAACAAGAGATATGGCTGGCAATATTATTCCTGGTAAGGAATCTAGTTCTGCCATGAAAAGTACCGCAATTGGTCAATTCTTTAGTGATGGGCAGTTAACGGTCAAATCATCCGACCCAATTGCACGAAAATTTAATTCCGAGACTGCAATGCAACAAGCAATTTTCCACAGTGACGAAATCCAATCTAGCGACATGAATCAAGTACCAATGACTCTTGGTACTATGCTAGGTCAAGCTGCTGGTAGTTTAAACACTTATAAAGGTTGTATTGCCCTACAAATGACTGGAAATGTCTTAGGTATTTTTGCGGATATCGCAGAAATCGCAGCAGCTATACCAAGTTTCGGTATCTCATTGATTGTCGGCCAAATTGGAAAGATGTTAATGAAAAAAGCACTTATGATCGCTGTAGTTGCCTCGGTCGGCGTAATCATCTCAATGGTCGCACCGATGATTGCTAGAACAGTTGGTAAAAGCCTTGTCAGTAATATGGTAGGCGAGGATGCTGGGTATGCGATCAATAGCGGCTTCAATATGTATACAGGAATGCAACAACGAGTGAGTTCTGGCCTTCCTGCCACCAAGAAGGCCTTAGTCGCCGCATATCATGAAAAGCAGAATGTCATAGCTTCTGAAGCTAGGTATATCAGGCAAACAAAAAGCCCCCTTGATCCCTCGTCGCCATATACGTTCATGGGCAGTATTATGAATTCAATTATTCCTATTGCCACCACCGTTGGCTCGCCAATTATGACTTTTTCAAAAATCAATAGCGTAGTTGGTTCTTCCATCTTTCAGCTCTTACCAACCGCTGCAGCAGAAGGCGAGCATCAAATTAAAACCTCACTAAACAACAACTGTCCATCTGGAAGGGCATTTGATGAACCTCTCGCAATGGATGCCTTTTGCAATAACTACATAACTACCGACTACTCTACGATTAAAACACCACCAGACGAAGTATTTGATCGCGTCGGAGCTGAGAACTTTGACTTAGAAAACATTGATGAAAACGTTAATAATGGTAATCCAGCAATCAAGGATAACTCCGAGCTTGCTAAGTGGACTCTAGCATGTGCAGTACGCGAGTCTCATTACGGCGTTGCTGATGGTAATATCTCTGAAGCTCTCAGTGGCTCTGCTGGTGTGGGCTCTGGCGTTATTAAATCTTATACTGGTGCCGCCATTGGTGCTGTTCCAGTCCTCGGAGGTCTAGCTCAAGGATTCTTTGATGGAAAAGAGGCGTCAAATATTGGTTGGACAACAGGTGAAAATTGCGTGAAAGAAAAATATAAATACTTCTCGCGCTATTCTGAGGACCAGCGAGTTTTAGAATCTGCTGGATTAATCGAACAATCAGCAGTTACAGGCTTCCTAGATAAATATTACGCTAAAAATCCTCTCGATCATTCAGATTCAGGCATTGTTGCACGTTACACTGGGATGACCAAGGAACAGGCTGAAATTGCTCTTGGTCTAGTTGAGTACAATCTCTTCCTTGCAAAATACCAGCCAAAAGAAAAAGGTCCAGAAAAACCAGTAAAAACTGAAGAATATCAGTATGAAAGTACGACGGTAATTGCTGAATCTATGTCAAATGTTGTTCTTCGTATACTTAGTGACTTTAAAAATCAGAGACTAGCCACTGCGAGCGCATAAAAATCATCAGACTTTTTGTCTAATATGTTAAAATAATCATAAGAACTATAACTAAGGAGCATTATGTCTACAAAACTAAAGTATATTGATAGTCACTGGGGTATTTTTGCCTTACAGGGGATTGTTGCCTTATTATTTGGTTGGTTCGCCTTATTCACTAGTTCCAACGATATTCAGACACTAGTAATCGTTGTTGGTAGTGTGCTCCTTTCGCTCGGAATTATCGAACTATTGAATCTCCTCGCACGTACACGTACAAAAAATACTTGGGGCGTCTCACTATTGATGGCTATTCTAGAAATCTCTGCCGGCCTCGCGCTTCTCTTTACTTACGAGCAGAATGTAGCCTGGCATCTTATTGTCATCGCCGCCTACACAATCTTGCGTGGTATTTTTGAGATTATTCTAGGGCTCAGAGCCATTGATGATCTTACGGACAAGTTTATCTGGATTCTTGCTGGCATCTGCGCCTGTATTATGGGTGTCGTTATCTTAAATACCGGCCACCTCGGTACCACCCCTTTTATTAAATACTTCGGTTCTTATATGATGGTCTTTGGTGTCGTAAATCTCATTTATTCCGTACATAACAATGAACAGGGCAAGGATTATCGTAGTGAGAAGCTTGCAGCAAAAAAGAAGATAACAAAGACTTTGGAATTAAAAAACCCGGTTTCAAAAACCACGACAAAAACGGTCAAGAAAACCGCGAAAAAAACTGCTAAGAAGGCCTAAATATAAATAGGCAGTCCTCATTCTTCTTTAAAAACTGGCATTATAAACGTAAATATGTTATAATTATGTCTCAAGGAGAAAATATGAACTATAAAATGCCAACCAAGGCTATCATCACTGATGCTGGTTTTGCTAGCCGTTTTTTACCGATCACTAAAACTATTCCAAAAGCTATGTTGCCACTCGGAAATCGTCCAATCATGCAACTTGTTGTTGATGAATGTATAAAGGCCGGTATTACAGAGATTATTATTGTTGCCACGCCTGAGGGTAAGCCAATCTACGAGGATTATTTTAACAATTCCGTAAATCACATCCGTAAGCAGCTAAAAGCGCAGGGTAAACTAGACCGTTATGCTCCGATTCAAGAAATCCTTGATTATCCAAAAATTACCGTGATCGAACAGGACCAGTCTTATCCATACGGAAACGGCTCTCCAATTGCTTCAGCTCGTAAATTTATTCGTGATGACGAGGCCTTCATTGTCGCTTACTCGGATGACGTAGTCTTCGGTACTTCCGATGTCAAAACCCTAATTGATTCCTACGCTAAGCATCAAGATGCACAGGCCATTATTATTGCTCAGGAAATGCCTAAGGAGGTATTAAATAAATATGGTATCATTCGTCTTCAAGATGAGGCTAAAATGACCCTACATGATATTGTCGAGAAGCCAAAAATCGAAGATGCTCCATCCAATCTCACTTCTTATGGTCGTTATCTCCTCACGCCAGATGTCTTCCAGTATCTTGATCCAAAAAATACCGGCCTAGACGGTGAGTTATGGACTGTTGACGCTATTACACGCATGGTCAAAGATGGCAATGTTTATGTTGAGAAGACAAGAGGTCACTGGATGACTACAGGTGATCCAAAAAACTATAACCTAGCTAGTCTTTATTATGCAACCGAATTTGAAGACTATGGTGAAGCACTTGTAGATTTTCTTCAAAAGTAATTAGCTAAACCACTAAAAACACCCCGAGTGGGTGTTTTTTTAGTTGTATACATTCATAAAATATAATACAATATAAGCGTAAAGGTTATCTAATATGGAGTTACAAATGAATCTTGCCGAATGGATCCTAGTCATGTTTTTATCAGTTGCACTACTGATCTTTCTAATTGTCGGCATCATTTTTCTGGTTAAGTTCACTAGCCTGCTTTCTGAAATTGAAATTATGGTTCAAACTGGTCAATCCATTTTTGATAAAGCTGACGATGTGGCTGATAATATTAAGGATCTCACGTCAGTTGGTCCACTTGCTAAAGGGTTTGTCACAGAATATATCGGCAGAAAGTTATTCAACCTCTTAAAAATCGATCGTAAGCCTAAAAAATCCTATTTTGATGATTTTGAAGAAGAAGATACAACTCGGCAATCTGCAAAACGCACAACAACAAAGGCCACAAAAACGCCGATTAAAAGCGTAAAGCCAAAAGCTAGAAGCTAACCCCTATACTGTTCGCTCAAAATCGACTATAATAGATACAATAAACAGACTAAACAGGAGTACAAATATGAAAAAAGATAATAGCAAATTCTTCTTAGGCGTAGTCCTAGGTGCAGCAGCTGGTCTTGTCGCAGGTATTCTCACCGCTCCAAAGTCCGGCAAGGAAACACGTCAAGAATTGAAAGAACAGGGCAAGAAAGCCTTTGATGAAACCAAAAAAACCAGCCAGAAGCTCTATCAGGATACCAAAGTTGGTGGTCAAAAAATGTTTGATAAATTCTTTAGGAAAAAAGAAACTGCCGAAGATGAAGTTCTAGGTGTCGTTGAAGAAGTTGCCGAAGATGTTGCAGAGGCAGCTGAAGAAGCAAAATAGTAAAGAATTAATATTATATAAATATATAAATATTCTCTTCAATTTATTTTTGAAGAGAGTATTTTAACGGGAAAATAGGTGTAACATAGATGGCAAGTGAGGTAAACACAGATCAAAAAAGCCAGGAAGAGGCTTATCACGATTTTTGTTGTGAATTAGATGATCCAAATCATCAAATCGGCCCCAGTGATTTTGTGCACCTACATAACCACACACACTATAGCCTACTAGATGGTCTTACTAAGGTTCCAGATTTAATCGGTTATGTTAAAGAACAGGGAATGCAGGCGGTTGCTGTTACCGATCATGGTACCATGTCCAGCCTGATTGAGTTGTATAAAGAAGCCAAGGCTGCTGAGATTAAACCTATCCTTGGTCTTGAGGCCTATGTTGCCGCAAGATCACGTCTTGATCGTGATCCGGCCTACGATAAGGTTCGTTATCATATCACCCTTCTTTCGATGAATGATCAAGGCTTTGAGAATCTCTGTCGCCTAGCTACCGAGGCAGAGGTTAACGGTAAGTATTATAAACCTCGTATTGATCACGAAATTATGGAAAAATACAGCGAGGGGATTATTTGTCTTTCAGGCTGTGCAAGCTCCGAAATTTCCGTGCGTCTTAAAAACGGCGACATGGAGGGTGCTGAAAAACTAGTAGACTGGTATAGTAAAGTCTATAAGGATCGTTTCTACCTTGAAATGCAGGATCATGGTCATCCAGATTCTCCCACCCACTGGGATGTGCAAGATCGTATCAACCGTGGCTTGCAAAAAATCGCTAAAAAAACTGGCCTACCACTAGTGGTAACCTGCGATGGCCATTATCTCAAACACGAGGATCAGGATGCTCATGAAATTCTACTCTGTATTGGTACGGCCGCAAATCTCTCCGATCCTAATCGTATGACCTTGAAGGATTTTCAGCTACACGTCATTCCACCACAGGAAATTATTGATCGCTGGAGTAAAGATTATCCTGAGGCGATTAAAAACACAAGGAAGATTGCCGAGCGTTGTAGTACAGAAATTCAACTCGGCCGTATCTTAATTCCAAAATTCCCAGTTCCAGATGGTGATTCTGAGAAAAGTTATCTTGATAAGCTCGTCTTTCGTGGACTTGCCTTTCGTTACGGTGGCGTCACTCAAGAAGAGGCGGAAAAACTATCAATTGAAGACTGTCGAAAATTACTCTCTGAAAAAATTCTTGAACGCATTGATTATGAGTTGGCAGTCGTCGACAAAATGGGCTATAACGGTTACTTCTTAATCGTCCAAGACTTTATTATGTGGGGGAAGACTCGCCGTATTATTTATGGCCCAGGTCGTGGCTCCGCTGCGGGCTCCATTCTAGCTTACGCTTTACGTATTACTGAGCTCGATCCTATGAAGTACGATCTACTCTTCGAGCGTTTCTTAAATCCTGATCGTATCTCTATGCCTGATATTGATACCGATATTCAGGATACTCGCCGTGATGAGGTTATTGACTACTGTACTGATAAATACGGTAAGGAACGTGTTGCAAACATTGTTACTTTTGGTAAAATGATGGCTAAAAACGCCGTGCGTGACGTGGCTCGTGTTCTTGAAGTACCCTATGCCGAAGCTGATCGTATCGCTAAACTGGTGCCAGACCCCATTCAGGGTCATCATGTCAAGTTGACTGATGCTATTGTTAATACTCCAGACCTCAAATACGAATATGAGCATAATCCAGTCGCCAAGCAGGTGATTGACTACGCCTCAAAACTTGAAGGCACTATTCGCTCCCACGGTGTCCACGCCTGTGGTATCGTGATCGCTCCTGATGACCTCGTAAAATTCCTTCCTCTTGAAGTTTCCGCCAAGGGTCCCTTAGCGACTCAGTATCCATCGACGCAGGTTGAAGAATTAGGCCTTCTTAAGATGGACTTCTTGGGACTTTCTAACCTCTCGGTTATTAATAATGCCCTGCGTATGATTCGCAAGGTTTATCATGACGATATCGATCTCTATAACGTGCCACTCGATGATCCATTAGCCTATCAACTTCTTCAAAATGCCGAGACCACCGGTGTCTTTCAGCTTGAATCTGCCGGCATGAAACGCTATCTAAAAGACCTGAAGGCCTCTAGTTTTGAAGATATCATCGCTATGGTTGCCCTTTATCGCCCAGGGCCGATGCAGTTCATTGATTCCTTCATCCGTCGAAAACACGGCGAAGAACCAATCACTTATCTCCATCCTGGTCTTGAAAATGCCCTAAAATCCACCTATGGAATCTTGATTTATCAGGAGCAGTTCATGCAGATCTCCAAGGAATGGTGCGGCTTTACCGGTGGTCAGGCCGATACTCTACGTAAGGCGGTCGGTAAGAAGAAAGTGGCTCTAATGAATAAGGTGAAACCGGAGTTCATTAAGGGGGCTCAAGAAGTTGGTGGCGCCACGGAAGAGCAGGCTGAAACTTTTTGGAATCAGCTTCTCGAATTTGCTAATTACTGTTTTAACAAGTCCCACGCCGCGTGCTATGGTCTGGTCGCCTATTGGACAGCTTATTTAAAGGCTCATTACCCCGACGCTTTTATGGCTGCACTGATGACCTCAGACATGCGTTGGACCGACCGACTTGCGATTGAGATTGCAGAATGTAAAAGAATGGGTATTAAGGTGCTTGGCCCAGATATTAATCAATCCTATGCCGACTTTGGTATTGTGGGCGGCGAAAAAACCATTCGTTTTGGTCTTGCGGCCATTAAAAGTATGGGTAAGGCCTTGATTGAGGATATTGTTATTCCAGAACGTGACAAAAACGGTCCATTTAAATCCGTCTGTGATTTTGCTTCTCGCGTCGATAATACGAAATTTAATAAAAAATCATGGGAATCTGCAATAAAAACTGGTGCCTTTGATCGCTTTGCTTCGCGAACGGATCTACTATTTAACTTAGAAGAAATTCAGGCCTATGGAGGCAAAGTTCAAAAAGATCGTGCCTCTGGTCAGACTGATCTTTTTGGCCTCATGGGTGATGCTGGTGCAATTCCTGAACCTACCCTTCAGGAATCCCCTACTAAGGTCTCAGAAAAAGAGCAGCTACTCTGGGAACGTGACCTGATGGGACTCTATCTTTCCGCTCATCCTCTAGATAAATACGACCTCTATTTTGAAGAAAATACTCATCCGTTCACAATGGTTACCGCAGAAAATGATGGTAAACAAGTCGTTGTGGGTGGTATTGTTACCGGTATTCGTACGATTCTTACAAAATCAAACACCAAAATGGCCTTCGTCAAGATCGAAAGCAAGACTGCTGAAACTGAATTTATTGTCTTTCCATCACTCTATGAGCAGGAAGGATCAAAATTAGTAGTAGATAATATTATTAAAGTTACAGGTCGAGTTAACGCTAGGGATAAAGATGGCAATGTGACCTCCGAGGTAAAAATTATTGCTGATTCTTTCTCTGTTGTTTCAGATGAAAAACTCGAAAATTATCAGTCTACTGGCACCAAGCTTGAAGAACCTAAGGATGCACCTAAGAAAGAATTTAAACGTAAAAAAGCAGCCGTCCCAGAGAATATTGCCTCCAGGTTGTCTAGTAGCCAAACCACAAAAGAAGGCAGCTCAAATAATACCGAAAAAGATAAAACCGATTCAGTGAAAAATTCCCAAGAAAAACAAGGCACAGAGGAAGTGGTTACTAGAGTTATTACTCCTCCCGTTGATCCAAGATCTCAAAAACTCTTTGTCCTGATTGAAAACCCTGAAGATACCGAGAAGCTGACAAGAATTCGTAAGCTCTGTGATGAGAATCCTGGTTTTCAGGAAATTATTCTAGTGCTTAAAGATGAATCTGGCAAAAAGCCGCTACGTATGCCATTTAGAATTGACGCCTGCAGCGATCTTATTGACCCGCTCAAAGACTTAGTTGGTGATACTGGTGTGGTCTTAAAATAAAATTTCTCAAAAACCTTTAACAAAAATAGTAATTTAGAACTGTTTATGCTAAAATAAAGCAAAAGAAGGTGGGAAGTGGATAAAATAACTAATTTTCTGAATGCAAAAATTTCTGGTCTGGTTACGAGTAAGCCAGAGATTCTTGCTGACTACGCAAGGGATGCCAGTATTTTAGAAATAACACCAAAGCTTCTTTGTGTCCCCCACTCGGTAGAAGATATACAATACCTTGTTCGTTTTGCTAATGAATTAGCAAAAAAGGGGTATCAATTGCCGGTGGTAGTTCGTGGTTCTGGATTAGACCAAAGCGGGGCTGACCTAACCGAGGGTATGATTATCTCAACCGAAAAACTAAATCAGATTCAAGAAATTGACGATCGAGCTCGCCTAGTGCGAGTGCAGGCTGGGGTAACATTAGGTCAACTAAATTCAGCCTTAGCGCTCTTTGGTCTGCGTCTGCCAATTGAGGCGGATCCGCGTGAGACTATTGGCGGCCTAGTTTCAAACTTTTATACAGATAAAATTGCAAAAAAATATGGCAGTATCTATTATTATGTTGATCGCATTGAGGCGGTCTTATCTAATGGCGATCTCTTTCAGTCTCAAACTCTCACCCCTCGTGGACTTAAATATGTTAAATCTAAGAAAGATTTTATCTCCACCCTTTACAGGAGAGTCGAAACGATTCGAGAGGAGAATAAAGAGCAACTGGAGGAACTCAAAGCGCATAATCACGCTCGCACTGGTTATCATATGGTCACGGAGGTGCAATCCACGCCGCATGAATTTGACCTGGCGCCCCTCTTTTTTGGCGCTCAGGGCAGCCTCGGTATTATCACCGAATTAATCATCAAGGTCATCCCGCTTTCGCGACCTACCAAACAGGCTCTGTTTGGTTTTCAGGATTTAAAAGCAGCTGTTGATTTCATGTCAGAGCTAAAAAAAATTCAGCCTCTTCGTATCGATTTTTACGACCAACGTCTAATTAATCTAGGTCAAACTCATGCTCAAGAAGCAAATCTAAATCTCGGTGAGGCTAAGTATTTAATTTGTACGGAATTTGATGATCATTATTTTAAAAATCAGAGCAATCTTAAAAGACTGAAAAAACTTTCTTACAAGAAAGACCTAGCTATTATCGATCAACCGGAAATCACTAACATCATAGCTAAAATTAATAAAAACCTAGTCGCCTATCGCAATGATAGCTCGGTGGTTGAGCGAGTTGTTGTGGTTGACCGTACTTATATTCCAGAGGTGGAATTTTCTTCCTTCGTTGACAGCTTAAAAACGCTAGAAAAAATCTTTGATCAGGAGTTGCCGCTCTTTGGTTCTTTCATGACTAATCTCTACTCAATACGTCCCAGCTTTGATTTGTCACAGGTGAACGATCGCAAGCAACTGCTACGGTTCTTGCAGCAATTTGGGAAGCTGGTCACCGATTCAAACGGTAGCCTCTGTGGTGGCTCAGCTGAAGGTCAGGTCCAAGCCTTAATGGTTAATCAAAATATTTCGGCTCGTACACTCAATCTCTATCACCAAATAAAGACACTTTTTGACCCAAACAACATTTTGAATCCTAAGATTAAGCAGGGCGCCAGTCTGGCTAATTTAGCACGTTTTATGCGTACTTCTGCACAGATTGGCTTAATTCGTCAGGATTAATTTTATAAGCCAAATTAATCGATTATTATCTGTTATCTAAAAATAGCTCAGCATGCTATAATCATCTTATGAAAGTTACTACAAAGAATTTATCCGAAACCAAGGTCGAGGTTACTGTTACTCTTGATCAGAATGACCTTAAGGTCGCCGAGGAGCAGGCTGTCTTACGTCTGTCCAAAGAAATCCGCGTTCAGGGTTTTCGTCCAGGCAAGGTTCCTGCCGAAATCGCTAAGAAAAATATTAATCCAAACGATCTCGCCAGTACCACTGCCGACATTGCTGTTAGGCGTACTGTCCCTAAAGCCTTTGATGAGGCTAAGAATATTCCTCTCGTTATTCCAAATGTCGATATTGTCAAATTTGTCCCTGGTGAAGTTCTTGAATACAAGGCAGTTGCTGAAATTGTGCCTGAAATTAAACTCGGTGATTACAAGAATCTCAAGGTTAAACGCGAAGAATTTAAGGCCAAGAAAGAAGATATCGACGATGTCGTGGCACGTGTTAGAAGTGCCTATGCAGAAAAGCAGGTAGTAAAACGCGCAGCCAAAATGGATGACGAAGTTGTTATTGATTTTGAAGGTAGCTTAAATGGTGAGAAGTTTGAAGGTGGCGCAGCCAAAGATTTTAAACTTAAACTCGGCTCTCATCAATTCATCCCAGGTTTTGAGGAAGGTATAGTTGGTCACAATGCTGGCGATCGCTTCGATCTTGAGCTTACTTTTCCTAAGGATTATCACGCTGAAAAACTTGCTGGTCAAAAAACCGTCTTCAACGTTCTCTTGAAGCAGGTTAATGAATTTATCCTACCTGAACTAAATGATGAATTTGCTCAAAAATGTGGTCCATTCAAAACTATGGACGACCTAAGGAGCGATATTGAAAATAATTTAACAGAGCAAAATAAGGTCAAATCCGATGAGAAATTTAAGGATGATCTAGTTAGCGAGCTTGTGAAGAAGAGTAAAATTGCCGCTCCGGAAGTTCTCATTGAGGACCAGATTCGCTTTATTAAGCAAGATATCGAGGCTAATGCCAAGGCTCAGGGTCTATCCTTTGAGGACTATCTTACTCAAACCGGCCAAACTGAAGAGGACTGGAAGAAGCAGATCAAAGAACTTGCTGAAGCTCGCGTTAAGGCCTCTCTTGCTCTCCAAACGGTAGCACGTGAAGAAAAAATCGATATTGAGGACGAAATCGTCGATGCTAAAATTAATGAGCTTCGTGAAGTCTACAAAAAATCCAAGGAAGCATTAAACAATCTTAAGGATAATAATGTTCGCCAGGATATCAAGAACCGTATGGTTATCGAAAAAACTTTGAACTTCCTAGTCGAACTCAATTCTAAAGCTGAGAAAACAGATAAAAAGTCTAAGTAAGACCATCAAATTCTAGATAGAAATTAGGACACATCGTGCCCTAATTTTTTTAAATCCAAATACTTGTACTATAATGTAATGGAATAAGAAATTAAAAGGGGGTTACTTATGGTACATTCAAAACATGAAAGTATAAAAGATATGATCTATGCAGGAATTATTGGGCATGCCGTTGGGGATGCGCTAGGCGTTCCTGTTGAATCATTAAGTCGCTTACAGTTAGCGAGCCGTCCGATTCGCGACATGATGGGCTTTGGAGTCCATCAGCTTCCGGCTGGTACTTGGTCTGATGATACCTCAATGGAAATTGCATTAATGGATTCACTAATCAAGCAAAAACGCTTTGACCTAGATGATATCATGCACAATTTCTATAAATGGTTTCATGATGCTGATTTTACTGCTACTGGTCAAAACTTCGGGATAGGACCTATCTGTGAAGAAGCAATCCGTAACTACATGGATGGGCTTAGTCCACTCGAATGTGGAGTCAAAGACGCAAAAAGTGTTGGAAATGGCTCTCTTATGCGCATTCTACCAGTCGCTTATGTCTGTTATTACAATCAGATTACTGGGAAAAAGCGACGTCAGTTAGTACATGATCTTTCGGCTATCACTCACGCCAATGAGCTCTGTATCTTGGGTTGTCTAATCTATGTAAATTTTGTCTGCCATCTCCTTGACGGAGATAATCTTCTTGAGGCCTATCAAAAAACCCAATTAGATGACTATTCGGACTTTGAAGAAGATACTCGTATGTCTTACTATCGTATTTTGGAAGAAAATATTGGTAGTTATGCGCGTCAGACGATTATTTCTACAGACAATGTATTGAATACCCTAGAAGCTGCATTTTGGTGTCTCTTTAACACGGATAACTATCGCGATGCGGTAATTACAGCAGTCAACCTTGGGGATGACACAGACACGGTTGGCGCAGTTACTGGTTCTATGGCGGGTATTTTATATGGCTTTAATGAGATCCCCGGTCTTTGGGTTGAAGCACTGCAACGCTCTGAATATCTGCTAGATCTCTGTGAACGCTTCGCTCTAGCCGACATAGATACCTCGAATATCTAAAAGCGACAAAAACTCACTCATGTTATAGGCCAAATATTTGGCCTATTTTTTAAAGCTTAAAGAGTAAAACTTGATAAAAACCGTAAAATATTGTAAAATATACATATGTCACAATCTAAATTTCTTCAATACCTCAAACAGTTATATAAAGAACAGCGTGAACTCACTATTTTAGAGGTCACTTATCTCATCATCGCCGTCCTCTCCTTTTTGGTCGCTGCCGTCATTGCCTTATTGAATCAATCTCTTGGTGTTGCACTCCTTATTATTCCATTTATCTCCTTTTTAGCTCTATCTGCCAATATGATTGTTTGGGCACTTGTCCGTATGCTCCTAGACGAATCTACTAAAAATGATTATAAGAAATCAGAAGTCTCTAAAGATGAAAGTAAAAAAGAAGTAGAATCTGTTAGAGATAAACGCACCAAAGCAACGTCGAAAAAATAGTTAAATCTAACAAGATAATGTTAGTTAAAGAATATATCAGAATTTCTCAAAGGTTTGTTAACTTCACAATTTACAAAAAATAGAGCAACGCTCTATTTTTTATTTCATGCTACAATAACCATATACACTATATAAATAACTCATGTTATAAAGAAGGATTTCATGCCAAGTCTATCACCAAATCAACTTAATCATAACGAGATAACGAACCAAGAAAATAATATTAATACAACCGAACAAAACGCTCAGCATCTTTCTCGTCTTCAAAACGAAATCGGCTCCAGAGTCCTCTCTCTAGTTAACTTTGAATCTAAACATAAAGACATTGTCGAATCTTCCTTCAACAAAGCTCGCAATAAAAAAGAAAAGCTCCCAGGTAAAAACAACGAACGTAGAAACTTCGCCTATCTCTCTCGTCTAGATCGTATGATCGAAAAACATGGTGATAAAGTTGAACAAAAACTCTGGGCAGCCTCTGCTGAAAACCTCGTCATGGACTACGAAGATATTCCAGACGCTTATTGGAAACAGCAAGAACAGATCCTAAGAGACAACGGTCAAGGTAGGGAATTAAGTAGAAGAGAAAAAGAGATCCTCGCTAAAGACCTCATCGATAAACAGCGTCAGTCTATCACTTCTTGGGCTAACTACTTAGGAGACAAAGATTGTCCTTATCCTACTTGGTTCAAAGTTTATGCATTCGATGGTATCTCCAAGATGAGCAATACTCTTAATCTCGATGATGCAGACTATAATAGACGCGATAATACCACAGCCCTCAGCTTTCCAAAATTAAACGCTGAAATCCTCGCCAAAGTCTATCGCCAAATTAATGACTTCTATGGTGTAGATAAAGAGAATTGGCTGTCCAAACACTCCGATGATGACAAACTAGTTTCTCTCGTCAAATCCGCCAACTTTCCTAAACTCTATGCTAAAGAATTAGTCGATACCAAAGTTATTCTCAAAACCCCAGAACGCACCGAAGATGTCCATGGTGATTGGTTTGAATATAAGTTAGGCGATGAAGAAGAAATTGCCAGCCTTGCAGAAGGTACCCGCTGGTGTGTTGCTGATCCAAATGTTGCACACAGTTATCTAACATACGGCGAATATAGACCCTCCAGAAATACGGGAGCAGATGAAGAATCTAGCTCTAAAGCTAAATTCATTATCTTCAGACTTGAAGACCCCAACGCTCCCGGAGTCTTCGCCTCTAACGGTTCTGCCTCCATTCGCCTCGACCCAGATGGTAAGGTTGCTGAAGTCTCAGGACTAAACAATGGGCAAGCTGTTGAAGATTCTTTAATCCCTATCGTTAAAGAAAAAACATTATCCCTACCAGGTGGCGAAAAGTACCTACAAAAGTTTGACGATAAGCAATCTCTGATCCGTTTAGATAAAAAGATGGAAAAAGGCGAAGACCTAACCAAAGAAGAGCTCAGTTTCCTCTATGAGCTAGATCGCCCAATTGCTACCCTAGACACCTACAACAGAGAAGATCCTAGAATCCCAGAATTAAAAGAAAAATATGGTATAGAATACGCTTTAGAAAAAGGGGTAGATGCTAATAAAATGGTTGCAAGTTTAAAAACACGTGATGCCATAAAAAACCTGGACACTCTTCTTGAACACGGTGCAAATATTAATAATGTCGTAAGCAATATGCGCCCAGATAATGTCGCCTATAACCTAGACACTCTCCTCAAACATGGCGCAGATATTAATGTTGACGAATTAGTTTTAAACCTAGATTCACACAGTATTACCAGAAACCTAGACAAACTTCTCAGAAATGGTGCAGATATTGATGTCAACGAATTAGTTTCAAGCCTAGATCCAAAATATATCGCCTATAACCTAGGCACTCTTCTCAGAAATGGTGCAGATATTAATAATGTCGTAAGAGAAATGGACTCAGATGATGTCATCAAAAACCTAGACACTCTCCTCAAACATGGCACAGATATTAATAATGTCGTAAGCGGGATGGATCGCCACGGCATCGCCGATAATCTAGACACTCTTCTTGAATACGGTGCGGATATTAATAATGTCGTAAGCAAAATGTACTCATACGGCATCGCCGATAACCTAGACATTCTTCTCAGAAATGGTGCAGATATTGATGTCAACGAATTAGTTTCAAGCCTAAGAGCTCATCATATTGCTAAAAACCTAGACACTCTCATCAAACATGGTGCAGATATTAATATTGTCGTAAGAGAAATGGACTCAGATGATGTCGTCAAAAACCTAGACACTTTTCTTGAACACGGTGCGGATATTAATAATGTCGTAAGTAAAATGTTGCCAGATGATGTCGCCAAAAACCTGGACACTCTTCTTGAACACGGTGCGAATATTAATAATGTCGTAAGCAAAATGGGCCCAAATGGTATCGTCAAAAACCTAGACTATCTCTTAAAGAATGGCGCGGATATTAATAATGTCATAAGCGGGATGGATCGCTACGGCATCACCGATAACCTGGACACTCTTCTTGAACACGGTGCGGATATTAATAATGTCGTAAGCAAAATGCGCTCAAATGGTATCGTCAAAAACCTAGACTATCTCTTAAAGAATGGCGCAGATATTAATAATGTCGTAAGCAATATAGACCGAGATGATGTCGCCAAAAACCTAGACTATCTCCTCGATCACGGTGCAGATATCAATAATGTCGTAAGCAAAATGTACTCATACGGTATCGTCAAAAACCTAGACTATCTTCTCGGTCACGGTGCAGATATTGATAATGCCGTAAGCAGGATGGACTCATATGATGCCGTCAATAAACTAGACTATCTTCTCGATCACGGTGCAGATATTGATAACGTAATAAAAAGACTAGACAAAAGACACATTAAAGATAATATCGATCTCCTCCGAAAATACGGCGCAAATCTCGATGATTATTAAAAAGAAACAATTAAAACTCCATTTTCATATATTTGATAATCCTACAGATTATGTAAACCCTAACGAAAAACTAGAAATTGACGAAATTCCAGGCAAGTAGTATAATCTTACAAGAGTTTCAAGCGGAATCCCATTGCTGTAAAGGAGGATGCTACGAAGTTGAGAGACTTCAAACCGAAAAGGTAAACTATAAATCGATTTAATATAAGAGGATAAAATGCCAACAATCAATCAATTGATTAGGAAACCACGTAAAGTGGCTGCAAGAAAGTCAAAGTCACCAGCCCTTGGTAGTATTGTCAATACTCTTAAGACTCGTTACTACGACCAGCCAGCTCCATTAAAACGTGGTGTTTGTATCAAAGTCACCACTAAAACCCCAAAGAAACCAAACTCAGCTCTTCGTAAAGTAGCTCGTGTTCGTCTCACTAATGGTCAAGAAGTTTGGGCCTACATCGGTGGTGAAGGTCACAACCTACAGGAGCACGCCGTTGTTCTCGTTCGTGGTGGTCGTGTACCTGATCTTCCAGGTGTCCGCTATCACATCGTCCGTGGTACTCTCGATCTTCAGGGTGTTAACGGTCGCAAACAGGGTCGCTCAAAGTATGGCGCCAAGAAGGAGGGTAAGTAATTATGCCACGCAAAACTACTAAATCACTTGAACGTAAAGTTAATCCAGACCGCCGCTACCAGTCTATTCTTGTTCAGCGTTTGATTAACAAATCCATGCTTAATGGTAAGAAACAAGTTGCTGAACGTGCAGTTTACTCTGCTATCGAAGGTGCAGCAAAGAAACTTGGTTCTGAGAATCCAGTTGAAGTTCTTGAAAAAGCAATCTCCAATGTTTCTCCAGATTTTGAAGTTAAGTCCCGCCGTGTTGGTGGTGCTAACTACCAAATTCCATTCCCAATTTCCGGCCACCGTCAGATGCACTTTGCCTTCTCATGGCTCGTTGTCTCTGCACGTGCTCGTAAGGGTATGCCATACGAACGTCGCCTTGAAGCAGAAATCGTTGATGCTTATAATGCAACTGGTGCTGCCTTCAAGAAGAAGGAAGATACTCACCGCATGGCTGAAGCTAACCGTGCTTTCGCACACTTTGCTCGAGGCTAGTCAAGAGCTTTCTAGAAAACACCACTTCGGTGGTGTTTTTTTATTGTAAAGTTTCTATTTAGCATAGATTATTCTCATACTAAATCCCCTTAAGCCTAAACCAATATGCTATAATAATCTAAAACAAGGAGGTAAAATGATAAAACTTGCAATTAACGGCTTCGGTCGCATCGGTCGTAATGCCTTCAAGATTGCTTTTGAGCGTCGTGACGTCAAGATCGTTGCCATCAATGACTTGACAGATACTAAAACGCTAGCTCATTTATTAAAACACGATTCAAGTTACGGTACTTATGACCGCGATGTTAAATTTGACGAAGAGAATCTTATTGTTGACGGTGAAAAAATCCGCGTCTATGCAGAGAAAGAACCAAAAAATCTTCCATGGAAAGATCATCGTGTTGATGTAGTGATTGAATCGACCGGTTTTTTCACAGATCCAGCTAAAGCTGCCGCTCATCTTGAAGCCGGTGCCGAGAAGGTGGTTATTTCCGCTCCAGCCAAAGGTGAAGGTGCCAAAACCATCGTCATTGGCGTTAATGAAGATACGGTAACAGAAGATGACAAGATTATATCCAATGCATCATGTACCACCAACTGTATTGCTCCAGTTATGAAGGTACTTGAAGACAACTTTGGTATCGAAAAAGCTCTTATGACTACTGTTCATTCCTATACTGCTTCTCAGCGTATCTTGGATGCGCCAGCCAAGGATCTTCGTGAGGCCCGCGCCGCTGCCGAGAATATCGTTCCTACTTCAACCGGTGCTTCCAAAGCCGCAGCTCTCACCATTCCTGCCCTCAAAGGTAAATTTGACGGCCTTTCAATTCGTGTTCCGACCCCAGTTGTCTCTCTTGCCGATATTACTGCTGTCTTGAAAAAAGACACTACTATTGAAGAACTTCAGGAAGTCTTTAAAAATGCTGCCAAAGAACCATTCTATGAAGGTATCCTTGGTGTCTCTGAGGAGCCTCTTGTTTCAATCGACTATCGTGGCAATTCTCACTCCAGTATTGTCGATCTTCCGCTTATTAACGTGGTTGATAAGAACTTAGTAAAAGTGGTTGCTTGGTATGATAATGAATGGGGCTATTCAAACCGTCTCGTAGAGCTAGCCGCTGATTTTGGGAAAAACTAATATGCCAAGAATTTTTATCGGCTCAGACCACCGTGGCTTCGTCGCCAAACAACATATTCTAGCCACTTTAGCAAACTCCGAATGGAAAGATAGCTATGAAATCGTTGATCTCGGTCCAGAGACTATTCGTCCAGACGATGACTTTAACGATTATGCCATCGCAGTTTCACGCGCCGTTAGAGAAACTGCTAATTCTCGCGGTATCTTGATCTGTGGCTCAGCTCACGGTATTGCCATTCAGGCTAATCGTTTTAAGGGGATACGTGCCATCTGTGGCTACACTCCAGAGTTAGTTCGTCTTGGTCGACTTCATAATGATGCAAATGTCCTCTGTCTTTCTTCAGATTTTATGGACGATGCAAATATTGATCAGGCCATCGATATGTTCCTTCGCGGTAATTTTCTGCCCGAAGAAAGATATATTAGGCGCAACCAACGACTTGATGAGGAATCAATTTATTAATAAAGGAAAACTATGGGTGAGGATGTATATATAGTACCGACAATTCTAACTAATGATCCGCAGGTTTTTGCGGAGCAGTTGCAGGCCTATCCGCAGTTTGCCAAAAGAATTCAGATTGATCTAATGGATGGCACCTTCACGGCCGACAAAAGCCTCCCAGAATCCACAATTGCTGGTCTGCCTCAAGGACTTTCTTTTGATCTACATTTGATGTCGGCAAGACCAAGCGATCATCTCGCCCATCTTCTCCGACTCAACCCCTCACTCTGTATCTTGCATGCCGAGGCTAGCGAGGATTTATCCCCATTCTTTAGTGAATTTAAAAAAGCTGGTATTAAATCAGGTTTAGCGCTTTTACCAGGCACTTATCCCGGTCTAGTTAAGGCCTACATTGAAGCTGTGGATCATGTTCTTATTTTTGCTGGCTCCCTCGGTAAACAAGGCGGCCAAGCAGACCTATTACAAATGGAAAAAATTAAACTCATTCGTGAGATTAATCCTGTGGTCGAAATTGGCTGGGATGGCGGCGCAAACCTAACCAACGTTCGCGCTCTTGCACATGCTGACCTAAATGTGATTAATGTTGGCTCGGCTATTTCCAAAACACAAGATAAAAAAGCGGCCTATAATCAGCTTGTTGAGGAATCAAAAAAACGGGGAATCATGTAATGGTAGCTTCAAAATTTTATCGTAAAGCCCACTACAAAGAACAGCCAATCTTTCGTGTCCTTACTATTGGTGCGGCAATGCAACAAATTATATTAGTAGATCATGATGACTTTATTATTAATAAACAAAAAGTCTCTATCGGCGAGAAAGTCGACATCGACCAGATCTATTATCAGCTAGGTGGTAGTGGTGTTAACGCGGCTGTAACATTTGCGCGTCATGGGCACCAGTCAATCTTAATTAGTAATCTCGGCCAGGATCGCTCGGCAGAAGCTATTAAGGATTTTTTGATCGATGAAAGTGTTGATACGAGTTATCTAAATCAGCTTCCGCTTCAGACTGGTACTTCTGTTGTTCTACTGGATTCAAAAACCGCCACCAGGACCACAATGAACTGTCTAGGCGCAGCTAAAACCTCAAATAATTTAGAGCCCAACGATCTTAATTTAGCTAATCCCGATTGGCTGTATCTCACAACCCTAAATGGTGATCTAGATAAGGCCTTAGAATTTATTGAACAGGCCAAAGCAAAACAAATTAAGATTCTCTGGAACCCCGGCGAATTAGAATTAAAACAAAAGAAAAAAGTCTTAGGGCTTTTGTCTGATATTGATGTTCTGCTTGTTAATCAACAAGAAGCCAAGATGCTAGTTGGCGGGGAAATTCTTGAAGAGCTCATCACTAAGCTTTCCGCATATACTAAGACAGTAATCATCACCGCGGGCGCTAGTGGTAGTATTGCCAAATCTGGAGAAGAAATCTATCGTCTAGCTGAATATGAACAAAAAGCCCCTATTGATCCTACGGGTGCAGGTGATGCCTTTGGCTCTGGTTTTCTTGCCGGCCTTCTCGACGGCTTAGACTTTAAGCACAGTCTCATTGCTGCTGCCGCCAATGCTACCTCAGTTATCTCAGAAATCGGCTCGACTAAGGGTATCCTTTCAGCTAATGAAAAATATCACCCAATGCCAATTCAGCGACTTTATTTATAAAAAAATATGAGGTGGAAGCCTCATATTTTTTATAAATCTTTATACTGATTTAACGCGATTATAAATATTATCGTTAATATTGATGTGACCAATTTTGTTTGCTGCTAACACTACCTCTGTAATATCATCTGTCATTACAAAAAGATCAAGATCCTTCTCCTTAATCATCTTGTTTTTTAGCATGGTAGTCTTGAAGAACTTCACTAGTGGGCGCCAATATGACTTACCAATTAAGAAGCATGGCATCTTGGGCATCTTTCCTGTTTGAATTAAAATTAAGACCTCAGACATCTCATCAAGCGTACCTAGTCCGCCAGGGAAAAAAGCATAAGCCTTACTAGACATCACTAGCATCACCTTACGAGCAAAAAAGTAATTAAACTCCATTGAGTCGGTAAGATAAGGATTCTCGTGCTGTTCAAAAGGCAACTTAATGTTCAGCCCCACACTGCGTCCCCCATATTCATATGCGCCACGGTTAGCCGCTTCCATAATGCCAGGACCACCACCGGTAATTACTGGGTGGCCATTTTCCGCTAGTAAACGTCCTAATTCGCGAGCCTTAATATAATACTTGTCCGTCTCTGGCGTCCTAGCCGAACCAAAAATTGTTACACCTTGCGAGAATCGACGAATCGTTGATAGGCCTTTTAGCAGATCCTTAGCATAAGCTAAAGAACGGTCAACGTCTGGCCCTGAAATTTTATTGGCTGATAATTCATTTAGCCATTCTTCTGTAATTTTATCCATAAGCTTATTATAACAAAATAACCCCTGAATAGACATGATAAAATAGAGATATGGAAATCGTCTTAATTCTACATAACATCCGTTCAACCTACAATGTTGGTTCTATCCTTCGAACTGCCGACGGTTTTTCTGTAGATCAAATTATTTACTCTGGTTTTACTCCAGCCCCAATCCCTCATTCAACTCTCCTACCTCATCTTGCAGAAAAAGTTACGAATCAAATTCATAAAACCGCGCTTGGCGCTGAGAAGACCCTACTATCTTCATATTCTCAAGATATAATTGAATCAATTCGTACCCTAAAGACTCAGGGTTATCAAATTGTGGGACTAGAGAATAATCTGGAAGATACTCGCCTACATCAAATCACCGAACATTCTCTTCCAAATCTACTAGGCTCTAAGGTGGCTCTAATTCTTGGAGAAGAAGTGGAAGGAATCTCGCCGGAACTCCATCAATTTATTGATTTATTTTTGGAGATTCCCATGACCGGCAACAAAGAGTCTTTTAACGTTTCAATCGCCTCAGCTATCACTCTCTTCTATCTTAGATATGGCATCAATTTAAATCGGTCCTAAACTCTGGTATAATAAATAAGATTAGGGAGTTATTATGGAAAGATATAATCCAACAAAAATAGAAGAAAAATGGCAAAAAATTTGGGAAACCGAGCAAGCTTTTCGTGCTGAAGAAAATGGTGCAGAAAAAATGTACCTTGCAGAAATGTTCCCCTATCCATCTGGTGCTGGACTCCATGTCGGCCATGTTCGTAACTTCTCCATTGTCGATGTTCTAGCGAGATTTTATGCTCAGAACGGTAAAAATGTTCTTCGACCTTTTGGTTATGATACCTTTGGACTCCCTGCAGAGAACTACGCAATCAAAACTGGTATTTCTCCAGCTGAAGCCACCAAGACCAATATTAATAACTTCAGAAAACAGGCAAAACGCCTAGGCTTCTATATCGATTGGAACCGTGAAATTAATACCTCTGACCCCGAATATTACCGATGGACTCAGTGGTGTTTCTTGCAACTATTTAAAAAGGGGCTCGCCTATCAGAAAGAAAGCTATCAATGGTGGTGTCCTAACGATCAAACTGTCTTAGCTAACGAACAGGTCGAAAATGGTCACTGTTGGCGCTGTGGTACTGAAGTCGAAAAGAAAAAAATGAAACAGTGGTTCTTTAAGATTACCGCTTATGCTGACGAGCTTTTAGATGAAATTGATCAACTTGATTGGCCCGAAAAAATCAAAACTATGCAGAAAAACTGGATTGGACGATCAGAAGGTGCCAACGTAAAATTTAAAATCAAAGACCAAGAAGATACTATTGATATCTTTACCACTCGCCTTGACACTATTTGTGGCGCAACATTTTTGGTACTAGCACCTGAACATCCGAAAATTCCTGATTTAATTACCAAAGATACGGAAGAAGAAGTAAAAAACTACTGTGCTGCCGCTATTAAAAAATCGGAAATTGAACGTCAAGAAAACAAAGAGAAAACCGGAGTCTTTACTGGTAGCTTCGCTATTAATCCAGTCACTAAAGAAGAAATCCCAATTTGGATTTCAGATTATGTTCTTATTAATTATGGTGATGGGGCTGTCATGGCAGTGCCTGGTCACGATGAACGTGATTTTGCCTTTGCCTCAAAATATCAGTTGGAAATAAAAACAGTGGTTAAGCCAGCTGAGTTAAATAATCAACCTGAAACTCAGGATGGTGATACTCTGCAATGCTTCCACGATAGAGGTATTCTAGTAAATTCAGGAAAATATGATAATTTAACCTCTAAAGAGGCTGAAAGTCAAATTCTATCAGACCTTGGAGAAGCTGTCGCCAACAAAAAAGTCACCTATCGTATGCGCGATTGGCTTATTTCCCGTCAACGATACTGGGGTTGTCCAATTCCCATCGCCTACGATAAAGATGGTCAACCACATGCTATTCCTGAGGATCAATTACCAGTAGTCTTACCTGAAGTATCAGATTACCGTCCAGATAAAACTGGCCGTTCTGCATTAGCCAAAGCCAAAGATTGGCTAAAAGTCACTATTGATGGCGAGGAGATGATTCGAGAGACCGATACACTAGATGGTTATGCCTGTTCCTCCTGGTATCTTTGGCGCTACGCATCACCGCACTCCACTTCTTCGGCTTGGGATCAAGATGCTGTTAAATACTGGGAGCCTCTCGATGTTTATTGTGGCGCCGACCACGCTGTTGCGCATCTACTCTATATCCGTTTCTGGTGTAAATTCTTTGCCGACCAGGGCTACCTACCATTCAGAGAGCCAGTCAAAAAGCTTCTTTATAACGGTTATATTAATGCACCAGATGGTAAAAAGATGTCAAAATCAAAAGGAAACGTTATTGATCCTCTCGATGTCATCGACTCTGGCTACGGCGCAGATACCTTGAGGACCTACGAACTCTTCATTGGCCCATATAACGAAGATGCGGCCTGGAGCACAACGGCAATTGGTGGAGTCTACCGCTTCCTCAATCGTTGTTTTAATCTAGCCATTAATCAACAAAATGACCGACTTCACTCTGGCACTCCTACTCAACTTATACGACATAAGACAATCAAAAAAGTTACAGAAGATATCGCAAATACCAATTTTAACACTGCAGTAGCTGCCTTAATGGAATACGTTAATGAGCTTTACAAGACTGGCGCTTCGACCGAAGATGTAATTATTCTAGCTAAGCTGCTTAAGCCTTTTGCCCCTCACCTAGCATCTGAAATTCTAGAAAAAGAAGAAGCTGATGATAAATGGCCTGAATACAACGAAACTTATCTCGTTTCAGATACCGTGCAGCTTATTGTACAGGTTAATGGCAAGGTTCGCGCTAAGTTAGAAATTAATTCCGATGATCTAGAAGATCAAGAAAAAATCAAAGAACTTGCGATGTCGCAAGAAAACGTTCAAAAATACTTAAATGGTGAGCCAAAAAAGATAATTATGCCAAAGGGCGCAAAGCTAATTAATATCGTGGCTTAACCCCTCAAAATTTTCAAAACTCCACTTGAAAAATCATGACTTTTTGTATATAATAACCTAAATTATTGTCAATATACTAATAAGGAGCATTTAATGCCTGAACCTAAAAAGCAAAGCAGCCCAAGAAAGACCGGTCTTCGCCGAAGTCACCTACGTCTTGTATTAGCTCGTGCTGTTAATAAGAAATCACCAGTTAAGGCTTTTGAGACAGCCAAGAAGACCCCAAACCTAAAGGTCAAAACCCCAAGAACTGCTAAAGTTTCAAATAACACAAAGAAAAGCGAAAAATAATGGCAAGTAATCGGCACCTCGGTAGAATCATTGCATTACAAAGCTTGTATGAATACGAGTTTAGAGCAAAGGCGGGCGATGCTACAGCCGAAATCCAGTCTATCATCGCTAAAAATATTGAACCATATTCCAAGGCACTCGGAGACACTGAATTTGTCTTCAGTCTTGCCAATGGTGTTGTAGAAAATCAAGCCAAACTTGATCGTGAATTGCAACCCTTGGCCCCAGAATGGCCACTAGACACCATCGCAGCCATCGATCGTAATATTTTACGCATCGGTCTTTATGAACTTGAAATAAGAGTTGTCCCACCAAAAGTAGTTATCAACGAAGCTGTTGAACTAGCAAAAGCTTTTGGTTCTGATAATTCATCCAAGTTTATTAATGGTGTCTTAGGCACAGCCTTCAAGCAACTTGGATTGAATAATGAAGAGGGAGAACATGAAGGATCAAAATCGCAAGTTGAGTCCCAAACTAACGCTTCCGAACAATAAATCAAATAAACCAAAAGATTTCTCAAACCGTAATACTAACAGTAGATCACGTTCACGTGTTCGTCCGTTAAAAACTGAGCGCAGTCAAACTCTTGATCAAAAAACCTTCAAGAAGAAGCCAGCAATCAAGGAAATTGTCAGAGAGCCGACCTCAGGTGGCATAGTCTTTCGCTTTAACGAAAAGAAAAACGATATTGAGATTCTACTTATCCAAGATTCCAAGAACCGTTGGACTATTCCCAAGGGGCATATTGAAACGGGTGAAACCGCAAAACAGACCGCCATTCGCGAGATCGGGGAAGAAGCGGGCTTAAACCATATTAAAGTTTTGTCCTGGCTTGGCAAGATACATTTTAAGTATCGCCGTGTCGATAAGCTTGTCCTTATGACCACCCAGATCTATCTAGTTCGCGCTCTTGACGGAAAAGAACGCCCAACCAAAGAAAAGTGGATGAATGGTATTAAGTGGTTTAGCTTCCGTGACGCTCTAAATGCAATTGAGTACGATGATATCGAAAAACTTATGCTCATTGCTAAAAAACGTATTCGCGCTGGAGACTTACAATAATTAACATTCGGGATTTCATCAGGTACTAGACCCTTCTCTAGTACCAAAGTGAGTTCCAGAAAGGAAAACATGGATAATTATCTAAAAAAATACAACATCGATCTAGAAACCATCAAAAAACACATCAGTGAAGCCTCGGTTAGAAAGAAGCCCGTCGATGATCGCCCAGAGGAGACCTATACGCCAGACATTATCGATCAGTATACTAAGTTTGCTGAAGAGAAAATGGGCATCAAATTTAACGATATTACACTTTTTATCACCGCTCTTACTCATCGTAGCTTTGTTAATGAACATAAAAAATCCATCGTCGAGCATAATGAGCGTCTAGAGTTTCTTGGCGATGCAATTCTAGAACTTGTCGTTTCGGATTTTCTATATCAGAATTTTCATGAGCCAGAAGGGATTATGACTGCCTGGAGGTCGGCCCTCGTGCGCACTGAATCAATCGGTACTGCCTCTGAGAAAATTGGCTATATTTCACTAATTCGTCTTTCTAAAGGCGAAAAACTAGGCAGCAGTCGTACTCACGCCTCCATCATTGCCGACTGTTTTGAAGCCGTTACTGGCGCTATTTACCTTGACCAAGGTTTTAATGCCGCCAAAGATTTTATTTATCAATATATTATCTGTAAAATGGACGATGTTATTCTTTCTGAATCCTGGCGCGACGCTAAGAGTTATTTGCAAGAATTAGCTCAAAAATTTGAAGGCAGCACTCCTCAATATCATGTCATTAAAGAAGAAGGGCCTGATCATGACCGCATCTTCACCATTAATGTTGTAGTTGCCGGCCATAACAGAGGTACTGGGATCGGCCACAGCAAGCAGGAAGCTCAATCCGCCGCCGCAGCTGAGGGAATTAAATACTATAAAAAACAGTCAACCGATCAAAGCCTCGTCACTGGTAAATTATCTTTGATCAAGTAAAGCAGCTGATCCGAAAGGATCAGTTGTTTTTTAATCCCATTTAGCCAAGAAGAGGATTCCCCTTATGTTTTGAAATATCTTGAAATTATGTTAAAATATCCTCTAAAGTCACCGACTTTGCACTTTAAGAAAGGGGAGAAAAAAATGGAGGCAAAGAAATTAAATATTGGCCAAATAGAAAATGTCATCAAATATTATGTACTGATGGCAAAATGGCTTTATGAGCTGGGGGATTTTGCTAGAACAAAATATCTCCAGATGAATTTAGAAAAAGAGAATACCTCCCGCCCACATAGTGATTACCAGCGTTTACTGGAAAAATACTATAACGGCAGTGAGGAGGAGCTAAAGAATGCTGTTTTTATAAAATCAGAAAACAGCCAGAAGATATTGAAAGAACTACTCAACCTGTCAAGACAAATTGGCATTGAGCAATATTTTGATAAAATCGACCCCCGCACGGGGAAGCGTCAATTAATCATGGGGCAGGACGATGGTCTGATAGTTCAAAATTTCTGCACCATTTACAGCAAGACTACCTATGGGTCAAGATTGAGGAGAAAAAACACAAAGGATATCGTCAAGAATATCCTAATCGATTTCGCTAATATCAAGGAAGATAAAATATCTTCCATTGACCGTGAATATGTAGACAGTTTCTTTACCGATGATAAAGTCAAAGAACTGTCAAAAGAAATTTACTTAGGATTAACAGGGGGAGTGGAGAGTTCTATCAAAAGTATTATTGCAGCCGATAAGGTGCTGCCATTCATAATTAGAGCGAAGACACTCTACTCCCTTGAAAATAACTTTCAGCACCTGATAAGGGCGATGAAAGTATCATAGATATAGGCCTCCATCTTGGAGGCTTTTTAAATTCATCTGATCCTTGAAAAAAACTTTAAAATAGTTTAAAATAATAATATTAAATTAATTAAGGAGCAAACATGCTTGCGATTCGTATGCAACGTAATGGTCGAACTCATTACCCAACCTTTCGACTAGTCGTCCAAGAATCCCAGCGTCATCCACTTTCTGGAC
>ERZ773003.288-NODE-288-length-38840-cov-6.402630_pt1 | contig 38840 bp, 51 predicted proteins | sample MGYA00580668_ERZ773003 | MGnify/ENA primary metagenome ERZ773003 (study PRJEB29015, sample SAMEA2738002) | human oral metagenome | biome: human oral; feature: human-associated habitat; material: dental | place: China | collected 2126 ...
TCGAGAACCTTTATAACAATCGGCTTCCTCATGGATCTCTTGCATATAAAACCCCGAATGAATTTGAAGCCGATTTCTTCAACCGCTTCTCATCTGTTTAGTTGCTCTTTTTTGTGTCTACTCTATTGACTGTGGTTCAACGCAATCTGCGAGCCACGTCAAAATACTCTGCATAAGCATCACTCCTTTCCGTGCACAGAAAAAGCTGCCACTTGTCATGACGGCTATTCTGCGCTTCTCATCACCCTACAGGGTGCTCGACGATCCACTCGGCGACTTTCTCGCGGTATGCCTCCGGTACAACGCGAAGGTTCTTCGCGTTGTACTCCGGGGACAGTGCAAATTTTCCTCCCTGCACAAGGACGCCATAAGCGACGACGATGTAGCTGTAGATTGTTGCTGCCATTGTTATTTTCCTCCTTTGAGTTTTGCAAGTTCTGCTTCAAGTGCCGCGATGCGGCTCTGCATGTCGACCATGCCCTCCATGACGGCAAGCTCCGTTTCGGGTACGTTTGCTGTTGGCTCTTCTGTTGCCTGCACAGGCGGAGCAGGAGGCGCGGAGACGGGCTTGCCCGTCTTTGGGTCACGGATGTAGCCCGTGCCGTTGTCACCCATGCCACGGTTGCCAATGTAGGTCTGGTAATCCTCATCGGAGATGGGGATGTAGCCTCCATCAAGATAGCCCTGCCGCTCGTCATCGGTGCTGTAATGGACACCACTGACGACAGTTGTCTCACGATGTCCTGATGCGTCAAATTTTGCAAGATATTCGTACATATATGCCTCCTTAAACCCCGATCAACAACCATCGTACTATATAGACTTTGCCAAAAAACGTACTTGATACGCTTAGCTTATTATCCCGACCGTATATGGTGCTCACGATAGCATGATTATTTTTCCAATTGCTGTCCGCATTCCCTCCGGCCACATTCACGTTTCCGCAAGAAAACAATTCATTTGATATGCTGACTAGAGGTGTAATCAAGATCGATTGATTCGGTGTTGTAACTTGTTCGCCATATATACACCCCCACTGTATTTTAAGATTACCAAACAAGGCTCCCATACAAAGATAACCGTTTTCCTCAATGTTGTAACGCACCCCTAAAGTCGCAAATGCATTTTTTACCAACTCTTGTGCTTTTGATTTCACCCACCCGACCGTTGCTGATTGCGCGTCATTTTCCGTCCCGCCGCCGATTACTTCGAGTGTCTTGACGGCGAGTTTGTCAAAAAACGCACCGCCCCAGTGTTTCTTTTCCGTCCCGATGCTGCCTTCCCCATTCGCACGCGGGACGTAGTTTCTTGTTGCCATGTGTCACCAATCCTTTCTTACATTTCCTTTGGCATGATGTTGCCGTCCTCATCCAGCTCGTAGTTGACGCTGTAATGCGGCTCTGCTGTCGGCATGATGCCGCCGTCTGTGTCAATCTCAAACATGTCTCCGTCGATGGTGTAGAGCCGCTTGACGCGCCAGACGACCGTGCCATCCGTGATACTGTCCCCGAGATGCACACTGCTCAGGTCTTGCAGCGTCGTCGCCGTCGTACCCGCCCTTACGCATTCAAGGCGCAGGTCGTTCCGCGTGAGCTGTGTATCGTAGAGGATGTCGCCCATCTCATAGCACGTGCTTCGCCGCACAAGCCCCGCGCCATTTGCGAGCATCTCTGCGTTCACCAGTCCCGCAGGGTCAATGCGCACCTCGATGTTCGCCGCATTGGAGACGACAATATTCATCGCGTACGTCGCCGCCTGTTTGAGGGCGGCGGTCTTCGGCGGGATGCTCTCTGGATTCGGGTCAAGAGAGATCATGTAGAGGATTTCGCCTTTGTCGGGGTCTTTCGCGAAAAGTCCCCACTCGCGCGCGTAGAATGCTTCTGTGACCTGTGACGATGAGATGACGCCCGTGACGGTGCATAAGCCGTCCTTCGCCACAACGCTGCTGATACCGAAGACGGCTTTGGGTCCGACAAGATCAGTCATGGTCTCGATTGCGTCGAGTCCCTCCGTCCCGTCCCCGAGTTTGATTTTCGTCAGTTCAAGCTTGCATTGTCCCGCCTCCACTTTGATTTGCAAGTCGCGCCCAGCTTTCGTGAGGCGGCCGCCTATCCAGTTTGCCATGTAATTACTCCTTCCTAGGTCTGTGTGACCTCAATACTCTTGTAGATACTGCCGATGCCGCCCGCGTGGAGCGTGCTGCCGATCGCCGCATCTTGCACGATACCGGGGTATATCTCGTATGTGGTGTGCGCGTAGACTGCTGCGCCGATATACTGCCTTGCCTCCGCCGTCGCGTCCGTGATCTCCGCCGGGCGTATCTCGTAGGTCGTGTGGATGGATGGGGCTGAGGCGTAATATATATCATTCTGTGCTTCGCGTCGGAATCTGAGTTCGTCCAACACGGAGCGCACATTCTTCGCCGCATTGACGACTGCAAGCAGACGCGCCGTATCATCTTGCGTTATATTTGGCGCAGTCAAAAGGTCAATGCGAAAATGATAGGGTTCGCCGCCATACTCGAACCATTCCGTTACGACGCCACCCTTGAAAACGGTCCGCGCCATTTTCTCAACGGCGGCTTTTGTCCCTTTGATACGATGCCATGCGATAGACTCACGCACGAGCTGACGTTTTGTTGCGATATCGGCAGACGGCTCATAAAAATCGACATGCCACTCCCAAGCAAGGAGGTCAACGACCTCCTCCGGCAGCTCGTCGAGACGTGGCAAGTGCAACACCTCAACACACGACGCAATAAGCCGCTTCAGTTCATCATCCACCGCCTTTGCTGCAGCGTATACCTTTTCATCTGCCAGCAAATTCTCCGGCAGAATATCCAGTAGGGACAAATGGTCGATTATTTGGATATCAGCCATCTTCCAGTCCCTCCAATGTGACCGTCTGAACGTCAGCAATAGCTACAGCTCCGATCCCTACGGGCGTAAATATCGGCTCTGTAATCTCTGCACGCTTTGCTCCTGCCGCGCGTATGCGGTAGTATAGCTCCGTCGGGTTGATATCCCGCCCGAGCTTTTCCTTCTGCCATGCCGCAAAGTCTGTCACTGCCTCATTCACGCGTTTTTCAATGGCAGCAGACGCCACAGCGTCGCTACGGTCAATCCAGTACCGCATGCGAATGTTGTATTTGATAACCGTCGGCGCTTCCACCTTTATCATGTCGGTCAGCGGGCGCACCTTGTCATCATTGAGCGTATCCCGCACGGCTTTCAGTATCTCAGCCCCCGGTAGGGCACCGCCTTTGAGAAGCGGACGAATCAGGACCACACCTGGACCACCATTCTCAACACTCACATCACTGATCAGAGCGCTTGCTTTCTTCGCAAAATACGCATAGGCTCCCGTTGGCCCCGCTGTTGAAAACTGCTCCGGAGCCTCATGAATGCGCTCGCGATAGCTGTCATCGCTCTCCACATCCGCGCCCCCCTCTGTCATCGTCGTATTCGCCGCCGAGACAAGAAACGGCACAGGATCCACAATCGTCTTTAGTTCGCCGGGCGCGTATCCATTTCCAAGGCTTCCCGTAACCGTACACGTTGCAGCACCAAGCGCCGATGTTTCGCCTTTTGGGATGATAACCGGAGCATCCAGTGCGAACAGCACGCCGTCCCCTGCTGTGACACGCAGCCCTTGCGGGATGCTCGTCGCCATCTCACGTGGCGCAGATAGGATGAGTTTCAGCGTTGTATGTGCCGATGATGCCGCGATCCGCTCCGTTCCGACAAGTGCACCTTTATGCTCAAGGTAGTCTCCTCTTGTATAGGCAAGCAGATTCATCTTTGCCGTATCGTCGATAAGACCGCGCTCCTGCACGATGATTGCCGCCACGCCGAGCAGAATCAATCGGAGGGGATCTGCGCGCGCAAGTTTTCGCTGCAGCAGTCGCTCAACGGTTCCGATGATATTGGATTCGATCAGGTCAGGAGCTCTCTCTGCAAAGGACACATCCGGCAAATCACGCAGTTTCATCTCTCAGCCTCACTTTCACAATAGGCGTCAGCACGCCCTCTTTGCCGTCGCCGCGATAGTTCACGCTGACAACCTGCGCCCGTGGTTCATAACGGTGCACAGCAGCGACGATCATACTCGTATAGCGTGTCTGCGCCGCAGGTATCGGCAGATCGACCAGCTCTCCTGAGATGCCAAAATCTCGATCCATCGGGACGGACTTTTTGAGCGTAGTGAGTACCGTCCGCACATTTTGAAGAATTTCCGCCGTTCTGGACGATGGCGCAAAGTCTATTGCGCCGACTTCCTGCATTACATCATAGGTCATGTTGCCGTCCCTCCTTCCTGCGCTGCGTCATATATGACAGGAACGTATTCTTTCAGTGTCACTTCCACCTGCGATACGAGGATCCGACCGCCATGGTCAATGCGTTCCGCACTCTCCCCGACGCTCTCAATCACCCACATGTGTGCGCCGATCGGCGCACTGCCAAAGACGAGATACATTGCCTCCCCCTTTTCACAGAGTTCCCGCAGCCGCTCTGTTTCCTTTGCAGGCGATACACCGAGCTCCACATGAAAGGTCATGGAAAATGTGATCTCTTCCCCGTCCGGGGCAATGTACTCCAAAATCGGCTTTTCCCCGATTCTCTCATGCAATGCGAAACGCGCCTTGGTCGAACGCCGATAGTCACGAAAGGTGCGCACCTCATCCGTGGATACCGTAAAAACGATGTCTCCGAGCGAGCCGATCTGCACGCCCTGAGAGAGCCACGAAAAGCGGCTGCTGAGATCAGAGAGAATGTTATTTCGCAGATTCAGCAGGCGTTTTTCCGTCTGCTTCTTATACGAGCCTATCGCGTTATCCAGAAATGACATACTACCCTCCTACAAATACGTTCCCGCTCCCCGTCGTATGCGTCCCCGACTGCCCGCACGACTGACACATCGTTGCATCCTCGATGCGGATCACAGGCCGCCCGTTGCAAAATACGCTTGCGCTTCCTGCAACGCTCGCGAACGTCCCGCCATGCGGGCAATTCGTCGGGCCCGTATCATTCAGACGATGCAGCCCCCGTCCATTGACAAACACATTGCCACTGGTTACGCTCACTGTTCCCGACCGTCCGTGCGGGCAGCATGGCAGGCCTTTATCGCATGTGCCCGTCGTCGCATCGCCGTCTCTTACCGCTGCTGGCATCAGCTCACCTCCCTAATTCAGCGAAATTGTCCGCCCGTTGATTACCACGTCGCCCGTGCACTGGATCGTCAGCCCGCCCGTCGCGCGGTCAAACTCTACAAACGAGCCGTCGGCAAAATCAATGCGGCGCTTATCTACGCTGTCAGCATTTCCCGCGCCCGCCGCATAATGCGTGCCGAGGATCCATCCTGTTGAGAAATTCTTGTCGTTGCAGGCGAATAGACACACAACCTGCTCGCCGATATCCGGCAGCCAGAAATCACGATTGACCTTTCCGCCGCGCGTAAGAACAGGCAGAACAGGCGACGGCGTATTGTCCTTTTCCTCAAACACCACGCGCGCTGCACAGTCGGCAGGAATCACTTCACTCACAACACCGACGCGCACGATGTTTCGCATCGCCTTAGTATCCATCAATCACCCTCCTCAGCTCGATTTTCGATGTGTACCCGCTTCCGATCTCATGTGAACTGCGCATGATGAGATACTTTCCATCGTAGACATGGAATCCTTTGAGCATGACTGTGTTGGATGCAAGCAAGGCAAAATCGCCCATCATACTAATGGATACCGCGACCTCCTCAAGGTTCTTTTCATGCAGCTTCTTTTTGGCGAGCTTTTCCGCCTCGTCGATGCTCTCCACCTTTTCATTGACTTCCAGCGTTCGCCCCTTCTCACGATGCGGATCCGTAAATGTGTACTCGATGAGCTCTCCCTTGCTGCCGTTCTTGTATTTCACATGGCATGCGCGGTAGATGTTATGGATCGTCATCCGACAATCGAACGACGCAATATTGTCCCGCCCCTTTGTGATCGCCATGACAGGGTCGGCGTTCTCATATTTTGAGATGTCGAACACGACAACCGTCTCATTCGTGACCTTGAGGGCAAGCCCCGCATCCTTGCATATCTTCTGCAGGAAAGCGAGGTCTGTCTCCTCCGACTGCTCTGCGCGGTCAATGATCGGATCGTCGGGTGCGTCATAGTAGTGCTGCATCGATGCCCCCTCCGCTATGTCCTGCACGATACGGGAGAGATTCGCCTTCTCCCATGCGCGCGTGCGCTCTACGCCGCGCAGGTCGGTGTTATTCGGCACCGAGATCAGCTTTATCTTCGCTTCATTCGGTGGACCCGTATTCGTGATCTCATCGACCTCGAACTTTCCGAACGGCAGTTCACGGTTATCCCCCTCATATTCCCAGTCCGACACCGTGATGCCGATGTCCATGATTGCCCCGCGCTCCGGCAGCCAGTCTCCCTGCCAGAGCTCTTCCCGATCTTCCAACGTGATCTCCGCGCTGTCCGCTTCCCCGCCCAGCACCTCGCGCACAGAAAACGACTTGAGAAATGCTGCGATATCCCGTGATATGTCCACATTGTCATAGGTACATTTGACCTTTGCCCGCCGCGCCTTCATACTCTACCTCCTCCACGGCGGCAGATTCTTTGTACGCCCGTCTATCGGAATTGGCGGAATGGCCAGCACCGTCCCCGCCGCAAAAATCCCCGTATGCACATGGGCGCGATTGGCGTCCATCAGCAGGTCAACATAGCGACAATCCCCCATCTGTTCGTAGGCGATAAGATCCCATGTATCGCCGCTGCGCGTTGTATAGGTGTCAGCCAAAAGAAACCCGCCCCCTCTCACGTCGATAGTTTTCCATCTGCTCGGCAAACGTGCGCTGTACCTGCCGTCCTGCATCCATCACCGCTTGTTTAACCTTCTCCGGCGCGGTATCTCCGTTGAAATTCAGTGTGATCGAAATCGGCGGCGCACTCATGGCAGGTTCTGCGCCGCCGCGCCCGACGATGGAAAGGGACGTATCGCCCGTATCCCTGCCGACGCCGAGAATTTCGCCCGCCTTGTGCCAGAGTCCAATCGCACGCGGTGAGCCGTCCAGCGGAATCGCCGCCTCGGCGCTGTCCTCTGCAAAGGTCGTAAGGAACGCGCCCTTGCGGTAGATACCGCCGCGCGCATTCGCGGCGATTTCCTGTCCACCGCCCCCGCCATCGCTGCTGACGAAGTCTTTCACATCCTTGATGATGCCCGTCACAGTGTTCTTGATGCCGCCGAGGATCCTGCCCGCGACATTCGCCAGCGTCCCGAAGATGCTGCTGAATATCTCCACGATGCCCGTCCATGCGGTTGTCCAATCCCCCGCGAACACGCCCGTGATAAAGGTGATAATCCCCGTAAGCACGCCGACAAGCCCGTTGATGATATCTGTTACTATACCGATTGCTGTTGTGATGACACCGACGATCACATTTGCAAAGGTGATAATCGCCGCGATGATGACACCGCCGAAAATTTGTGCGACGGTCATTCCGATGCTGATAAGTGCATCAAATGTCCCACTATGCTCAGCGAATGCCGCGCTCACCTGAGCGAACGCCGCCATAAACGCTGCTCCGATTGCCGCAAATTTCGGTGCGAGCGTATCCGTTAGCGTATAAAATGCTGTTTTTAACCGCTCGATGGTCGGCTGCATTGCCATCCACGCGTTCATGAAGGCAGCCTGGATCCGCTCCCACATCTGCATAAAGAAGGGCCCCACCTTATCCCAGTTTGTATAGATGAGATACGCGGCCGCTGCAATCGCCATAAGGACGATACCCAACGGGGAAAACATCATCGCCATTGACGCTCTGCCAACGGATAAGATCGCCGTTCCGAGCATGCGGAATGCCGCTCCTGCCTTGCCAAGCACGGCGGTCATACTGAAATTCCGTATCATGTTCAGCATGGCAAGACCCGCCGCTTTTGCGCTTTCGGCAATCGCTATCGCGGCATTCGTTATGGCGATACGTGCCGCCTGTGCGAATACGACGATACGGGCAAACGCGATCTGTGCTCCATTGACGCCGATCATTACCCCCGTACGTATGGCATTCCCGACATTCGCCCACGTAATCGCCCGCAGCCTTGTATAGGTTGCCGCAATCTGCGCGCCAAGCGCACGATACGTTCCAGCACTTGACGCCGCATTGACCGCCGCCATCGCCCGCGCCTGTGCCCACGTTGCCACGGTCAATAGCCGCTGCGCTATAGCTGTTTCCCTCGTTGTCAACAGATAGAGCCGCATGGATGCCGCCGCATAGTTATACACTGCAGAGGCGAGCTGAAAGCCCTTCACCGCGACAACGAGCAGAGCTATTGCCGCCCCTGTCTCAACGGCAGCTTTCGTCAGCCCCTCATGTTCTTTGACCCATGCAGAGATGCCCGCCGCCGCATTTGCCCCCCATTTCGCCGCATCAGCGACATAAGGCAGAAAGAGCGTCCCGATGGAGATTGCCGCGCCCTCTACGGCGGATTGGAGCTGAACAATGGCGCCCTTCGCGTTATCCATCATGACCGCCGCCATCTTTTCGGCTTCGCCGTCGCAGTGTTCCATCTGCGATACGAGGTCATTAAACACCTCGGGGCCTGCATCCAGCACATTCAACCAGCCCGTCGCTGCCTCTGTGCCGAAGATCATCTGCATATAGGCGAGTTTCTCTTCACTGGTCAGCCCCTGCATTTTCGTACGCAGTTCTTGTAATACGGCGACCATTTTGTGCGAGCCTTCCCCGGCGATGTTGTCCATGTTGATGCCGAGCGAAGCTAGTGCCGCCGATGCCTCCTGATGCTGCGCGGATACGTCCGACAGCGATATGCCGAGCTCCTGCATTGCCTTGCTCGCCTTCTTCGGCGGACCCGCAAGTCGCATGAATCCCGCTCGCAGGGCGGTACCTGCCTGCGATGCCTTGACGCCCGCATTCGCCATGATGCCCGTGAGCGCCGCCGTCTCCTCCATCGTTGCACCATAGGCGCGCGCAACAGGCGCGGCGTACTTCATCGTCTCGCCGATCATCTCGACGTTGGTGTTCGTGCGCGTCGCCGTGACGGCGAACACATCCGCCATGTGTGACGCCTGATCCGCCGCAAGGCCGAACGCCGTGAGGTCGTCGGAGACGATATCCGCCGTGCGTGCGAGGTCTGTTCCTCCGGCGGCGGCGAGGGCGAGCAGTCCGGGCATACCTGCGATGATCTGCTCTGTATTCCATCCGGCCATACCGAGATAGCTCATCGCCTCCGCCGACTGCTGCGCCGTGAACTGCGTCGTCTCACCGAGGCGGCGCGCCTCTGCTGTGAGCTGCCCAATCTCATCTTTGTTAGCGCGCGTGATTGCCTGCACCTTCGACATAGCGGCCTCGAACTTTGCCGCTGTCTCAACGACGCCATAGATCGGTGCGGCGACCATCCCCGCCATAGCAACGGCATTCCCGAATCCCGCTTTTGCATTGGCGAAATTCTCCCCTGCCGCCGCTTTCGCCGCCTGCGCATTCCGCAGCTGATCGGCAGATGCTTTCGTCTGTGCGATCTCCTGCCGCAGACGGGTGAGATGCGCGCGGTACTCATCGGCACTCATGCCCGCCGCGCGCATGCCCTGCTGCGCCCGCTCCATCGCCGATTGGTACTGACTTTGTGAGATTTTTCCCGCGTCGTATTGCTGCCGGATACGCTCAATCTCGCGTGCGTATGCCTTTACCTGTCCCTGTGATGCCTGCCAAGCCCGTTCGAGGCGTTGCTGCTCTGCATTCAGAAAGCGCGTGTTGTCGCTCAGCTGCTGCATGGCAAGAGAGCTTCGATTCATCGCCGCCCCGAACGATGCATTCATCACCGCGCCGATCGCAAACGAGATGGCAAATATTTTCCCCGCTGCCACAAAAGCCCCCCTTTTTCTGCTATAATAGATTTATAAAATATGACAAGGAGCGTGATTCACATGTTGGAATTGGTCTTCGGTATCATTTTTGCTGTTGGTGTTCTCCTCTTGTCAAGCTTGATGTTTTATGCCCTCTTTGTGATTACAAAGCCCCTGCTCAAAATTGCATTAGCGATTCTCTTCATTCCTTTTTTCATCTATGATTCACGCCGAAAGAAAAAAGGGACGTATAACGAATTTGAAGATGTGTTTGTCAGAAAATCATAATTCCATGAATGGCAGCGGCTTATGTCGCTGCCTTTTTTATTCCCTGCGTGCTCTATCCTGCTCGATCACATCCATCCAGCAGCGCAGCTCTCTGAGTGTCTGCCTCTGCCAATAGTCCAGAGATCCCGCCTCGCGCAGGGCAAAGATGATCCCCCTCAGCTGTTGCGCCGGGTCAGCTCCTCGCCCAAAGACTGCAATAAAAAATTCAGCGTCCTTGTAATGACCGCCGTATAGGTGCGCAGCTTCAGCTTGCGAATCTCCTCGAATGGGACCCCCATCGCCGTCGCCGCGAGCCGCGCACGGAAATTCGCGCTGTAGACGATGTCGGGCGTCGGATCACCCGTCATGCGGCAGGCGCGTTCTGCGTTGATGAACGCATTGGAATCCAGCTCATCCAGACGGTTTTCGAGCTCCGTGAAATCGAGTTCCTTCTTCTCCTCGATGACCTCCATATTCTCTTTCTTGTCCATGTCATATCCTCCTAAAAACGTATAGAAAAAGCACCTTCGTCACATGGAAGGTGCTTTTCTCGTTTACAGTCCCAGAGCCTTGCGCACGTCGGCGAGATAGTCCACGCCGTCGACGAAGTGGATATAGTTGAGCTTGTCGATCTCAACCTTGCGCACGCCGTCAATGGTGACCTTGATATAGGTCACCTCCAGCGTCGTCTTGCTGTCCATGTGGTCAGCGGGCTTCAGCGAGCCGAGGTCGCCCTTTTTCGCCAGCCCGCGAATGTTGACCTTGACTGCCTGCACCTTGATCTCGCCCGTCGCTGCGTCGTACTGTTCGTTCGCCCCGCGAAACTCAAGATCCTGCGAGCGCATCGCAAGGAGTTCGGTCACATCCTCATTGAGTGTGCGCCAGCTGATCTCCGTCTCCATGCTCTCTGTCTGCCCCGGCGTCGGCATCTCGATCTCTCCGCCGATACCCGCGCCCGAGATCGTTGCTGTCTTATAGCTGATCGACGGGAGCGTCACATCCGCCATGCCGAGCTTTCGATTGCCGCCCTTGAACACCTCAAAATTGATGAGCTTGTCGCGGACGGTGTTCACGCCCGCGAACCGCTGCAGGTCAAACGCGAATGCCTGATTCTTCATGTGTCATTCCCTCCTTTAGGAAAACAGTGCCGAGATGTAGCCCGGATCGTACTCCATGACGAACTCGATATCCCGTGCGGGCGCAGGTGGGGTGAGATAGACGTGGAAGCGGATGATCCCATCCATGAGCTCCGTCGTCGTATTCTCATCCTCGCGGAACTCCACACGGCCGCCAAGGAGCGCGCCTTTTGCCGTGAGACCATTCAGCCAGATGTTTGCGCTGTCAACGACCGTCTCAATGAGACGCTTATTCGTCGGCTCATCAATCTTACTCCAGAATGCCGTGACAAGGGTATTCCCCACCCAGTTGAACATGCGGCGGTTGTTGATGAGGCTATCCTTCACGTCCGTATTGGACGGGTACGCCGCCGTGCGGTTGCCCCAGCTCTTCCATCCGCCGATATAGTTGAGTGCTGTCACAACGCCCTGCCCGTTGAGATATGCCGCCTGCGCAGCGTTCAGGAAAACCTCCGTCCCGTCGGCAAGGCACGCCCCATCCGCCTGAATGGACTTATTCGACGGCGAATAATACGGGATATCGTCATGCTCGCTGTCAATGCGATTCATGAGAGAAGCAAGCTGCGCGGAGAGGTGATATTTTTCCTTGCCCTGCTTTACCAGCGGCCAACAGAGAATGCAGTCCTTATCCGCTGCACCCTTCTCGTTCTTCCACTTGCTCGCGGCGGTATACGTTTTGACCTCATCCGACGGAATATCGCAGATGGAAATGGCGTTGAAATGTCCGCAGATGTTGTGTTCTTTCGCCCGCATGACCGCCGCCACATTCACATCATGCGACCAGCCCGGCGCGATGATGATGCCGGGGACAAGCCCAAAGCGTGGGAATACCTCATCGATCAGCTCAAGCCCCTCGGTGCGGTTCGTCGCTGCATTCACGCCGCCGATGATATCCACTGCCTTCACCGCTGCCGGATTAAGAGCCGTGTAGCTGAGACAGAGATTCGCCGTCCCGCTCGGAATACCGCCGCCATCCATCGGCGTAATGACGACCTGCCCCGCCGCATCGTATGCCGCCGTATAATCCGTATTCAGCACGAGCTTTTGATGTTCCGCCGTGAGTTTTACCTCAAGCGTGGAGAGCACGACAGGATCCGCCACGGTGACGATGCCGCCTTTCACATCCACCTGCTTATCCTTCACGCTCTTTTTGTGCTTTTCGGGGTCAAGGACATTGACCAGCACAAGCGGTGCCATGTTGAAGAGCGCGAAATGCGTTTTGATCACCTCAGCGAGCGTGTAGTTCTCCCAGTCCTCCGAATACCCGAACGCTGCGACTGCTTCCTTGTAGGAATAGCAGAGAACGGGCGTATTCACCGCTGCCGCAGTCTGTGCCAGATGAATCGGTGCCGTGCCGAACGCGACGACCAGCCCGCCGCTTGTCGCGGTCATGGGAACGAGGCTCGTTGCCTGTTCTCTCGTATATACGCCATGCTTATATTCCATGCTTAGACCTCCTTTTCCATCTCAGCCCATGCCAAGTACAGCGGTGTGCCCTTGCGCCTGACCTCTCCCCGTGCCTTTTCCAGCTGCTCTATAGGGACAAAGAGCCGCGCAATACTCGCGTACTTTGCCCCCGCCTGTTCCACCAGTTCTTTCGGATACCCCCGATAGACCGTGTTGCATTTCAGCCCGTCGGTGAGGCGGTTCGCGCCGATGTAGACATAGCACTCCGCTTTGTCCTCCTTCGTCAGAATCGGCGGATTCTGCTTTTCGGGCTTCACGGGCTTTGCCGTCGGCAGTTCTCCCGTGATCTTCTTGTCCTCATCACTCATATCATTCATCCTTTTCCATCCGATGCCAATCCGCCGCCATCTGTTCATTCGGCTGTGCAACGGTATAGGTGAGTGTCGCATAGCCAAACCAATACGGATACGGTTGATTTTCAATCGTCTCAAACTTCGTCGGCAGTACGATGCGAAAGTGGTTCTCCAATTTACGGAAAACTAAAAGGCGTTGGCGCACCCGCTCCATGATGGAGAGCAGGTCACGCCACGCCTCTTTATCCTCGCCGTACACACCGAACGTCAGCCCGATCACTGCCTCTGCGCCGAGTTTATCCGGCTCTGTCACATCCTCCGTTTTCTGCCAGCTGACGATGACCAGCGGATAGTAGGAGTTGTCCTTAAATTCCTCATCCGGAATATGCTGCGGGTAGACAGAGACTTTCTTATCCGCCTGTCCCTCCGCCTTCATCCGATAATTCGCCGTCGCCGCTTCGACCTCACGGACAACGGCACTCACAAGCATCGCAGGTGTCATGATCGATACCTCATCAAGAATTGATCTACTTCACGCTCCACTGCACCCGCTAGGCGCGTTTGCAGGTGTTTTTCCATGTAGTCGCGGATGGACGGACTGCCGAACATCTGCGGCACGGACGGCGCAAAGTTCTTGGCAATCGGCATGGACGCATTCCCGCTCGTACGGTGAAATACGCCGACGTGCCCGCTCTGCATCCGCGCCAAAAACGCGTGCGCGATTGTCCCGCCCTGCCCACGTACGACTTCACTGTAGAGGTACTTTCCCTTCGGCGGTCGTTTCGCCAGGACATGGCCCGGATTGTGCTTGAAATACGCGAGGTCATTCACGCGCCCGCGTGCGGAAAACACGGCACCCGTGCCGCGATAGGAGACGCGGAGCGCCCCTGCAATGCGTTTCTTTTGGAACGTGTACCGCTCCGTGATCTTCTGCGCTGCCTCGCGCTTTACGCCCTTGACCGAACTCCGCACCGCCCGTTTTGAGAGACGGTCAACCGCCCCCGGAAACGCTTGGAGCATGTTTGCCGCACGCTGCAGGTCACGATCGTCGATCCCAATCACAGGAATCCACCTCCCGCACGAAACGCACCCAGGGTAATGGTCAGCATCCCCATATCCTCCGTGCATGTATCCACCGTATAGCGTTTGCCGTCCACCTTGAAATTTGTCCCCTGCTTTGGAATGCGCGGCAAATCGCCCGTCTTGACGCAGACAGTCAAATAGTCGCCATGTAGGCCGTCAGGCGTACGCCGTCCGTCATGCAGCACGGCGTTCCGCTTTTCGGTCATATCCCCCGAGACGACGCAGATGCACGCCGTTCCATCCAGATCATGGTGTTCGCCAAATTCCTCAGGGTTCATAAAGACACGTGTGAGATCGGCGGCGACCTGCTCCTTAAAGCCCATCAGCCGATGCGGACAAGCGCCGACGTGCCCGCCTGTTCTTTTGCCGCGATCACCGTGCCGGCGGGAACAGTGTTCGCCCCCGATGTGCCTGTGACGGCATTCTGCGTCTTGTCCCAGTAGGCCGCCTGACCGACGTCCAGCTTTTCCGTCAATGCAGGGAGCCGAAACGCCCCGACGATTGTCAACGTCCCCGTCTCTCCCTTCGGAATCTCCGCGAGCGCGATGCCGATGCGCGATACGAGCGGGACGATCTCCATATAGGCGACGTTTGCCGTCGCCGTATAGTCGATGTTATCGCCGCGCTGGATGTACTCTGCTTTTGCCATGGTTCATGTCCTCCTTATTTGCCTGTGCTCTTCTGAATGCCGCGATAGTCCAGCAGATTGACGCCGACGTCCATGTAGATGCGCCACTTGATGCCGAGCGTGTCGAACTGCTCCGCGCGCTCCATCGTCGGCGTAAGGTTGCCGTTGAGACTCGTGACCTCAATCGTCGGCGCGATGCCCGCCGCCGCTGCGAGATAGAACGCTTTCGCATCCTCAAGCTCCGGCTCAGAAATGACCGTCATCTTATTCGCGAACGGGTTCGGCGTTGCGTTTGCCTTCGTCGGGTCAACCACCGAGCTGATCAGCTGCGCCGCCTGCACCTCGAGCTCCACGGGGCAGATAATGAAGGCAGGCTGAATGTTGAGGTACTCTGCCCCCTTGATATTCTTCTGCTTCGCCATCGCCGCTTTCATCTTGGCAAGTCCCTCGATAGAGATATCTTCCGCGCAGAGGTTCTTGTGATCCGCATGGAAGAGCTGCGCGCCCTCCACTTTCGGATTGCTCTGCAGCATCTTATAGACCATCTTGTTGATCATGCGCCGTGCCGCCGCGCCGTAAATGGCAGGAAGCTGCTGCAGTGCGCCCATGTCGTCATTGATAATCGCCTGACGCGTCAGGGAAAACATGCGCCCGTAGGTTGCGATGTTCGTCTTTGCCGCGCCCTCGGTGACACCGCCCGCCTTAAACTCACCGCTCTCGTTCAGCTTCTCCAGCGTGTCCGCTTCACTCAGACGGTAGCGCGTCGCATCCTTGAAGTCCGAATTGCTCCCCTGCGCCGTCCAGAGCTGATACGTCGTCGGTGCGCTCTGATACGCCTGCGCCATACTCTTATGCGCGACGTTCGAGAGGATCCCTGGGAATGCCCCCGTACCCGTCAGTGCTTCACGAACAATCGTTTCGTCATCCATAGCGTGTGTCGATTTGCCAAGCTCACGCTCCACACACTCAGCGGCGAGGCGCATCATGCGCTTTCCACGGAACTCCTCCGCCCCCGGCGCGCTGTTTTCGACCGCCATCCCCGCACGCATGGCAAGCCCATCCGTCGCCGCCGCGCGGAACTTGTCCATTTCGTCTATCTGCACCGTCACCGGCTGTGCCTTGCGCTCCTGTGCCAGTTTGTCGAGGATTGCTGCGCGAACAGCCTCGACGCTCATACCGTCATTGATGTATGGCACATCGTCCACACCGAACTGACGGCACATCGTCCCGATCTCACGCACGCGGGCGCGCTCCTCGGCGACGGCCGCCTGACGCTCTGCCGCCGCGTTTACCAGGGGCGCAGGCTGCGTCGCTTCGCGCTCCTGATCCTTGACGTCAATCTCATTATTCTGCTCGTCCATGTTTCCATCTCCATTCTCAACATAACTACGTCCAACTCCTACCGTCGCATCGGCGGGTACGGACACAATCGAAAGCTCGTATGGCGTCCACCGCGTCGCAACCTCACACGGCCCCATAAACCGCCCGTTACTGCTCTTTGCTCCCGCCTCGACGCTCTCCCACACGTCGACTGCATAGCCGACAGATACGCCCCGCAGCGTTCCCGAGCACACCTTCTGGTAGATGCGCTCGCTCTCCTCATCTTCGTCAAACTGGATCGTGGCGCGCAGCTTGCGTGTCACCTCATCCAGCCGAACATCAAGCACGCGCCCGATCACACGGTCACGGTCATGGTTGAAGAGGACAACGCCGATCTCCTGCAGTCTGCTGAGGTCAACTGCCTCCGCATCGTGCGATAGAATCTCGTTCCCGAACCACCGACGGCACGGCTCTTCACTCGAAAGTGAAAGCTCCGCCTGCCTCACATCGCCGCCATCCTCTTTCTCACGAATGGCAATAGCGTTCGTGTAGATATCACGCCGCTGCGGCTCATTCTTGTTCCTTACTGCCATCTGCATCCTCCTTTTCATCATCTGTGTTATTGACATGATTGCTCTGCGCCGCCTGCACCGTGATCGGCGTATGCACCGAGAGCTTCAGTCCCAGCGCCTCGGCGGTCTCCTTCTCCAGTGCCATCTGCTCGAGCTGTTCCCGCCAATCATAGCCGCGCTCGGCGCACCACTGTGCGAGCGTCTTGCCACCGTTCTGGATCGCCGCGATATCTGCCTGCACCTCCTTTGCGGGGTCAATCCACGACCAGCCAGGCGTTACCCACTCCACATTTTGATACGCCGTGCGGTGCTCAAAATAATCGGGGATATCAAGACTGCCTGCCATGACGCAGAGATCCATCCATTCCCGATAAATCGGGTCACAAAGATGCGCCGCCATGAAATTCTGTATCGGCTCAAAGGTCTTGCGATCCTCAAGCATCCCCTGCCGCGCACTGGAAAAACTCGACGTGTTGAAGTCACGGCTCATGAGCTCGTAGGAAAGCCCTAGTCCAGCCCCCGCAAGCCGCTCCTGTATCGCTACATAGTCCCGCGCATTGGCAAGGCCGCGCGACGGATTCGCCGTCTCGATGCTCTCCCCCGGGGCAAGATAATTCACCATGCCCGGGCGGATGCTCTTCAGGCGTTTCCCCTCAGGATCGCCGCGATTCACCCCGACGCGCCCCGGCGTATTCGGCGCGCCCGTCTGCGTTTTGACGAACACGGAAAAGCACGCCGCAATACGCGCGGTGAGGGTCTCCGCATCAAGATAGTCCTGCGTGTCCTTGAGCCGCTTGATGATCGGCGCAAGGTCAGAGATGCCACGTATCTGGTCAGGCTGACTGCGCGACCATAGGTGTATGACCTGCGCAGCGGGAACGCGGTCGGGGTTATACTCCACATAGCCATCGGGGCTTTTGCGGTCAATCCAGTAGGCAAGCGGACGCAAATAATCATCCAGCTCCACGCCCGATCGGATGACGTTGTTCGTCTTTGGCGCGTAGATCATAAAACTGCTGAGCAGGTCAGACTTAATGACCTGCAGTTTCAGCGGATGCCGCCCCTTGCGCGCGACCACCTTCTTGATGAGGATTTCCCCGTCAACGATCTTTCGCCGAAGAAGCATCGCCTGCAGCTCCTCAAAGGTCTGCTGTCCCGTAATGTCGCAGTTCTCCGCCGCCGTCCACTCGCGCCATAGTGTCTCGATGCGCCGATTGAGTGCCTCATCTCCCGTGCGCGCCTGTGGCTTGATGCCCGTCCCGACCACGTTGCGCACGATACCGCCGACGGCCGCGCCTGCAATATCACTGTTGCGCTCCAGATACCGCGCCCGTGCCTTGATGAGGTCGCGCTGCGTCTTATCGGTGTTTTCCGTGTCCTCGTTGATCGGAATCCATCCGTCATTGAACCGCGTCACCTCACCCGCCTCGTAGGCGCGCAGGCTTTCGGCGTAAAAGGCACGACTGCACGCCCAGCGCGGCGAGATTGCCGCAATCGCTTTTTCAATCAGTGGAATCACAGCCGTCCCATTTGGGCAAAGAGCACATCCCCGCCATCCCTGCGCGCAATCTCCGCCTTTAGGGCATTTTCCCGCGCGTAGAGCGTCGCAAGATTCGCCTTTGTGATCCGCCGATTCGCGATGCTGTACTCCTGCGCCCCGCCCTCAATCTCGGCAATGGCCGCCCGTACCTGCCCAAGCTGTGTTTCAAGTGTGTCCAAATGGTTTCACCTCCCTTCAAAAGGTGCATCAAAAAAGCACCTTGCGCCATTTGCAAAGTGCTCTATCGTCAAATCCACTGCCGCCCCACGCCAAGCCAGTCGTTGTCTTTTTCTTCCTGCTCCGGCGAGCTGTTTTCCTGTTCCTCTTCCATGAGGTATCGCACGCCGATGATCTCGGCGGCGAGCGCGTTGTTCGTCTCACAGTCGAGGAGATGATTCGCCGCATGCGAGCTGATCTTTTCCCAGACCACGGAGACGCGCCCCTTCTTGTCTTTCTGCTCTACTCTCTGCTCGGCGCAAATCTGATCTGCGTATTCGCGCTCAATATCGCGGTAGACGTTCCAGCTTCCATGCGCCCCCGCGTCAATCGTCATGCGCGAAGCGATGAAGTTTTTCATCTGATTCGTGTCCATGACGTAGAGACGCAGACCGAATCCCGCCGCCTGTTTATCCAGTATCGTCACCGAATAGCGAGACTTCATCGGCAGACTGGATCCTTTCGACGGCACAAGCACGTCCATGTGCCGGGCGCAGAACGTATACACATCGTCCGTGTTATAGCCCGAGTCGATGCACGCAAGATTGACGTTGCGTACGACGCCGTTCATATCGGCGTAGTTGCGGTTAATGACCGTCTCAAGATCCGCCCAAGTCTCCACGCGCCCCCAGTCGACCAGCCACGATGTCATGTGCGCACCCCATGCCCGCACGGCAAAATAGAAATGATCGAGCTGCACGTCAATCCCGCAGGTGAGTAGCTGCGCCTCTTCCGGCATCCGCCCCCGTTCATATGGAAGGGCTTTCCCCATGACAACATCGGATTTTAGCTTGCTGCTCTTGTCCTCCCACGGCTCGGCAAGCCATGAGTTGATAAAGTTCATGAGAAGCGCGGGCTCATCCTTGCTGGATATGAATTTCGCCGCGATATCCCCAAAGGTCAGCCACGGTGAATAAAGGGAGTTCAGATGATAGGCGACCTTGTGTGCGCGCCCCTTCGCCTTTACTTCCCCCTGCCACTCACCCATGCGCAGCATTGCGGGCTTATGACGGTCGTCGATGGTCTCATGGCAGTATTTGCACTCATAGTACGCCGCCATGCGTGCCTCTGTCTCATCCGCGCCGTCCGTCCACTTGATCTGACGAAATTCAAGTGTCTGCATCTCCCCGCAGTGCGGGCATGGGACATAGTATCGATATTGTATATCCGCCGTCTCCCATCCCTGCCAGATATTTCCTGTCTTAAGCGTCGGCGTGGAGACCTTGACGATTTTCCGATTGTAGAACGTCTTTGTACGTTCGGCGGCCAGCTCCAACGGTCCCGCCTCTGCTCCCGTCCATTTCGGGAACTTGTCGATCTCGTCGAAAAAGATATACCGCACGGGGCGACTGGAAAGTTCGGACGGGCTATTCGCCCCGACGAGGGCGATATACATACCGCCGAGCGACAGCTCAAGATCTTTGCTCCCCCGCTCGTCGAACTTATCCGCGAGTGCGGGCGATAGCTTTATCATCGGCTGCAGGCGTTTTTCACTCGTAAATTTTGCGAGCTTTTCCGAGGGGTAGACAACGAGCATCGGCGCTGGATCCTGCGCGACGGCATAGCCGATCATATTCTGCTCGGCGGCCGTCTTGCCGAGCTGCGTGCCGGCACAGAATGTGATTTCGTGGATAAAATCATCGTTGAACGCATCCATGACCGCCCGCAGATACGGTGTCTTTGCCGTGTGCCATTGCCCCGGCGCGGCACTATCGAGTTCAGACAGGACACGATATTTATCTGCCCATTCGGACACTGTGAGTTTTTCGGGCGGCCTTAGTATGGCGAGCGCGTCCATGATCCACGGCGGATAACCGAGCTCATTTTTCTTTTTTCTTCGTCCTGCCACGGTAAAGCCTCCCTTCCGCCATCTCCGTCAGCGCCTCTTTTACACGCTTGTCAACCTCTGCTTTTGCGATCTCCGCCGCCTCCATATCCAGCGACGCAAGATTTGACGCGACCAGATGCCCCATGGCAAGCATGGATTTCTTGAGATTCGCGAGCTTTCGCGTCAGCTCGCGCGTCACCTGCTCGACCGAGATAAATTTTCCTTCCTGCACCGCAAGGCGGATTGCTTCCTGCTCCTTCTTGATCTCCTTCAATGCCGCTTCTGCTTTGAGTTTGCGGACTTCCGGACTATCCGTGTGGCGCCCGTCAAACTTCCACTCCATGAGCGTCTTGATGTTCCATTTTCCGCGTCCTGCTTTCGGTGCGCCTTTTTTCTCCCAATTTGACAAAGTCTCTCTGGATACCTGGAAGAAATCGCAGGTGTCAGCCGTTGAGAAAATAAATTTATTTTCTTCTGTCACTCGCGCGCGCGAGCTCTTTTCTCCTGCCATCCTTCCCCCTCCTCAGGAAATGCCGAATTGTCAACCGCTTTTTTTCATTTTCACGCACACAAAAGCCGGGACTCGCAGACCCGTATCACGCGCGGCTCTCCGTAGTACCTGTGATACCGGGGGGCTTGATACATTCGCCCGCATAGCGCGGATGCCTCAGCCTCTTCCTCTCTGCTCCTTTGGCCTGCTCCCTTGCCGTACTCTGCACGTATGCTGTGTCTGTGCCTGTGTTTTCTTCCTGCTCCATGCCGCACGACAGCGCAGATAGTCCTTCAGCGTCATGTGTCCCACCTCTACGAAATGCCAATCAAAAAGGACACTACCTGCATAGTGCCCTTTGCGATGTTCTGCTTTCTCTACTTCGCCAGTGCGATCTTCTCTTCAAGTGCATTCTGCAGCGTCTGCGAGAAGTTGACGCCGATCCGCTCCGCCTCTGCGTTCATCCAGTACGGAATCGACAACGTCTTTTTGACGAACCGCGTCCTCTGCTTCTCACGGAACGATGGCATAAATGCTTCTACCAGCATAAAGACTTCGTTGCTCTCAAGGTGCTCTTGCTCTGCCAGCTCCCGCAACGATGACGGCTGCGGAATCTCCTCACCGTCCTCCTCCATCCCGTAAAGGTGGAGGGCAAGCACCTCCCGTGCCATACAGGCGGCTTCCTCCTCGTCCTTGCCAAACGTAACACAGCCAGGAAGATCGGGGAATACAACATGAACCCCGTCTTCCTCGTAGGTAAAAATCGCCGCATAGCGGTAGTAATTTGGCAACATACGATCCCCCTTTCTCATTGTCGGCTATCTATCCCCCACAGGGGGCGGAGCTTAGAATTTAAGCCCCGACTGTTTCTCGATACTTTTTAGGTCACGAACACCAAGGTCTTTGACCGGATGTCTGAGTGTAACCTTTCCTTTCTTGGTCGGATGCTTGAATTGGTGATGATCTCCTACACAGTTGATCTCTACCCATCCATCCTCCAAAAGGATTTTCATCACATCTCTTGACGAATAGCTTCTCATGTCCTCCCTCCTATGTTTGTATTATATAACGTAATTTATTACGTGTCAATATATGCTTTCTCCTCTGCATACAAAAAGGACACCGCCGCAGCTATGCCCTCCGAGAATCCGCCTCAGCATCTTCTCTTTTCTCAGCTTATACTATAGCACAGATACGTTTGTCTTTTTTTATCCACTTTGCATTTTGGAGAAAATCTTTAGTGCTCTGCCGTGGAGCTTATGCACATGATAATAATCATAGTCCATGTTCACGGCGACTTGCTCCCACGACAGCCCGTCCAGATAGCGCAGTATCAGCACCTGCCGATAACGCCCATCTGTGATTCGTTCAATCAGTGCTCGCGCTTCTTCACGCAGTGCGACAAGCGCATCCCATTTCGCATTCAGACGCTGCGCATATCCGTCAAGTGCGGCGACGGCATCCGATAGGTCGCCGATCTTTCCGCCGGCGACCTTGTCTTTGTCATACGCTATCCCTTTCAGGTTCAAGATATCCGCACGCGCTTGTGCATATTCCCGCTCCAGTTGTCTCAGCTCCCGCTCTGCGTCACGAACGCGCCAGAGATATTCTTTTGCTGTCACACTCTCCACCCTTTCCCTCTCGTCTATTCCCATAAGGCGTTTTCTGTTCTATCCGCTCGATATAGGCGATTGAGACAGGATACCCCTCCGCCGTATAGGTGCGATAGGATAGGTCTTTGATGATGCGGTAGCCTTTCGGCGCGACAAGCTCTTGGTTATACGCATCCGCCCGCGTCACCCGTTCTTTTTTCGGCTCGCGCCGCACGAGGTTTCTGCTCGGTTGAATGCGCCCCGATTGGTCTGCGATTTTCTCTTTCGTGAAATAATCCGCCATCTTTTCCGCATCCCGCAGATGCCCACCGAACAGTTTTATTTCCACGTTGCCATGCGGCCACGCTGCCTTGATTTTCTCTATCCACTTCATCGGCACAGCCGGTAATAGGATATGCGCATGGGGACGGCCGCCGCCGTTTAGATTCTCCAGCACCGAGATGTATTTGGCAGGAACGCCCACTTTTTTGTAGATGTCGCGGATCCTCCTCTTGAATCCGTCATTGAATGCTTTCGTGATCGTTTCCGCATCCATGAACGCACGACACGTCAACGTTATGTATAGGTCACCTGTTTCAAAATTATCGATGATGAGACGGGAAAGTTTTTCTGCACGCAGACGACGATTCACGGCAGCTTGTGTCTCTTTCGTGACGTTCTGCTTTTTTGCCCGCTTTTCTCTCGTAGCCGGATGAAGGGGAAGCGCACGATGTGAATAGTATTTCTTGATGATGCCAAATCGTCTGTTCTGTGACAGCCAGCTCGATTTCATGTACATACGCCGCCCCGTTCCTCTCTGTTGTATAAATATGTCGGTGTTTTAATTCCTTAATCAAGGGGAAAAGGGGACTGCGCCCCCCTGCTTCAAAAAGCTGCTATTATATAGAAGCTTTCCCCTCGTTTTTTCTCGCGGCGATGTTCACAGTTCTTTCTACTCACACAATGCATCCCGTCTTCAAGTCATACCGTTCGACATTTGTTCCATAAGCGATGGATTTCTCATATCCGTTCTTATCCGCCCACTCTCGGAAGGTTTTTGTAAGCATATTGCTCAGCTCGTCGAGGGCGGATTGCTCAGGACATTCAAGGTAGTCCTCATCAAGACCTTCTTCATCCATTTGGCGTCGCATATCTTCAATGACTTCTTCACCTCTCACGAAAAGCTCAAGCTGTTCCTCTTTCCAGATGTAGACGGTTTCCTCTTTGTCTGTATTTCTCCTCGCATCCTCTAACGCTTTCTCAATGCTGGAGAAATAGAACTGCGCCCGCTCTCCCTCTTCGTTGAAGCTATACAGATATAGTTCCTCAGTCATTATGTCTACCTCCTTAAAATTGGATATCCTCACCAATCAAGGGAAAATGGGCCTGCGCCGTATGACACGCGGGGCAATACTTCTGCTTTGTGTATTTTGTCTCATATTTCTTTCCGCATACGGCACTCTTTTTCATTCTGCACCTCCTTATGCACTTTCTCGCCTCTCTTCGCCGCACATCTCTGGCAGATTCGCCCTGACAAGAGCTTCCGCAAAGGGTGGTGGTACAGCATTACCGCATCGGGCGACTTGCGCCGATTTGGGATAGTGCTTTCCATCTGCATCACGGTCGATGATGTAATCCTCCGGAAAACCCTGCGCCCGGAACAGTTCGCGCGGGGTCAGCATCCGCAAGCCGATGTCAATGATCTGATATGGCTCGCCTCTTATAATGACAAGCCCGAATCTGTCTTTCGCCGTGATTGTATGCAGCGGCTCTCTGAGGGATTGTCCCTCTCCTTGCCCGTAATACTTAATCAGGAGTGCCGTCACAAGTCCATACCGATTGGACGAATCCGCCGTCATGAGCGGCTTGTCTACTGCTTGCCCGCGCACCTCTTTCCCTGACTGTTCCGTGTGATACTGTATCAGGAACGGCGCAATGTGATCGTCCACGATGTATGGCTGCGGATGCTCCAGCACAAATTTTCTAAGCCCTCGCGCAATGCGCCGCATCGTATTTTCGCAGAGCGGCTTCTTGCGGTCATAGATACTCGGGCACGGGATTGTCCAGTCGATGATCTCTGCCGCTGTCCGCCACGGATGGAGGATGCCGCTCGCCACAAAGAGCGTTGACGGGTCTCCATGTGTCGGTTCAGGCCAGACGATTGGCAAGCCGTCACACCGCGCGATGAGGAAAAATCGCTTGCGGATGGTCGGTGCACCGTAGTCACACGCCCGCAGCTCGTTCCATTCGACACGGTACCCATAGCGTTTGAGTGCATGGACGAATCTCCGAAATGTCTGTCCCTTGCGCGTCTGGTCAGGTCGATTGCCGATCAGGGGGCCCCATGTCGTAAACTCTTCGACGTTTTCGAGGATAATCACGCGCGGCCGCACGAGCTTTGCCCAGCGTATTGCCACCCATGCAAGCCCGCGAATTGCTTTTTCGACGGGCTTCCCGCCTTTTGCCTTTGAAAAGTGCTTACAGTCAGGAGAGAACCAGGCAAGACCGACGGGACGCCCCTCGCACGCCTCCACGGGGTCAACATCCCAGACGTTCTCGCAGTAGTGCTTCGAACTCGGATGATTAGCACGGTGCATTGCAATCGCCGCAGGGTCGTGATTGATTGCAATATCCACGCTTCGCCCTGTGGCAAGCTCGATGCCCGTGGATGCCCCGCCGCCACCCGCAAAGTTATCGACAATCAGCTCCACTCCCGCACCTCCTCATAAGTATCCGCGCTCACGATTCTTCTCGTTCACGCGCCGATGCAGTTCGCCGCGTGCTTCCTCATCCCAGCCCTCGGCATCCAGCCACGAGATGCACACATGGATAACGTCCGTGAGTTCCAATGCAAGGCGCTCACGCGCACCTTGAATCACCTCATTCATAGCCTCACATGGAAATTCCTTGTTGCTCTGCTCATGCTGCGAAACGATATATGCTTCCTGAATTGCATCGTTCGTTTCCTCCACGAGCTTGGCGATCCGCTCCACCGTACCCGCATGCGCGAATTTTGTGCACGGCTGCGGCTTTGTCATATCTATTTCCTGCACCTTGTCCCCCTTCTCATGCTCCTCGATATCCACCAGCGGCGCATCACCGCCCTCATAGAAGAGAATTGGTTTTCCTCCCTGCTTTGCTTCCTCATATTCGCGCATGCATCCGCGGCTCTTTTCGTATCCCCTGCACATGATGACCGCATCCGCCGGATGCATGACTTCAAGGCAATACGTCATGACCTCCTCATAGGAGAGATCCGCCAGCGGCGCGAACATGGCAAGCGGATTGATGCACATGATATCTGCGTACATCTCGTGAAGATGCCGCTGAACATCCGCCGCCTTTTTGCGGTTCTCTTTCTCGTTCCCCGTGTACGGATGGGAAATGTAGTACCATTTCATGATGCTGCTCCTTTCGCCGCGTCATTATCATCATCTAGGAAGTCAAACAGCGTCGGTGCGCTCTGCTTGACTTCCTCTGCCTTGAGGTATCCGACACCGTCGCGGAAATAATCCGCGTTTAGTTCCGTTGCCATGCCCCGCCGCCCGCGCTTCATGGCGCAGAGTGGGACGGTCATGAGACCACCGAACGGGTCAAAGATCAGGTCGCCCTTGTTGCTGTATCGGTCAATGAGACGTTCCACGATGTCAAATTGCAGTGGGCACACATGGAGCTGCTTGCCCTTTTGCGCCTGCAGGGTGTTCATGGTACGCATGCGGTTGATATCGTCCCAGACTTCATCCGTCCAGCTGCCGGGTGCAACGACCATAAACGTGGCAGGCAGTTTTCGCTCCTTGTCGAGCTTTTCCGCCATCGCAACGTGCTCTTCATAGTTATAGACCGTCTCGCGGCTATATTTCCGATAGACACGTTGGAGGTCGGTCACGGGGAACGCCATGACCTCATCCTTGGTGAGCGGCCGATCTCCACTGCTGCGCCAGTATCCGTGCGCGTCGATCTGCCACCGTCCGCGCGTGTACTCCTCTTTGCTCTTTGTGACGGGCGTATCCGCGTATGCCTTTGATGTATCCGTCGGCAGCTTGCGGAACAATAGGATGTACTCAGGGCACCCGACACCCATCTTGCTCCCGTCCTTGCACTGTTCCGTCCAGCCGAGGCGATACGTCTGATTGTTCTCGCGCACCACGTCGGTGACGACCGTTATCATGCCAAAATACTGAAAGCCGTGCCGCATGTAGTGCTCGATGCAGAGCGCATGGAACGGCTCAATCGTCGGCATTCCCGTCCCCGTCGCGTTGCCGAAGAGTACGCGGTCTTTGACGTGACAGGCAAAGACGCGCCCAGGCTTTAGGATGCGCAAAAGCTCAGGGCTTAGATAGTCCATCTGGTCAAAGAACCGCGCCGTGCTTTCGTTGTGCCCGAAGTCGTTGTAGCTTGCCGTGTACTCGTAGTGATTGGAGAACGGAATCGATGTGATGATTTCATCCGCCGAATCCGCCGCCATCGTCTTTGTCTCCTCGATGCAGTCATTATGAATGGCCGTCCATCCTCGCCTGTTACTTTCACACGTTTCACCCCGATGCTGCGTCCCATTTCGGCGGCGGCATTTGCCCCGCCTAATCCATATTCGCGGATGATTTCCGCCATCTTTTCTGTGAGATGGTTGTACTGCGTCCACTTATGCTGCAGGACTTTGAGGATCTCCTGCTCGCTGTCCATATAGATGATGTCCACGATGACCTTTTCCGGCTGCAGGAACCGGTGACAGCGGTGGATCGCCTGAATGAAGTCGTTGAACTCATAGTCAATCCCGAGAAAAATCATGCGGTGACAATATCGCTGAAAGTTGCATCCGCTCCCTGACAGTTCCTTTTTTGTCGCGAGGATGCGGAATTTTCCGTCGGAGAAGTCGATTGTGTTCCGCTCGCGCACGTCCATGTCCTGCGATCCGTAGATTTCCCGTGCCTCAGGGATTTCCTTCTTGATTGCGTGGCGTTCCGCCTCGAGGTCATGCCAGATGATGAAGTGATCATCTGGATCCGCGTCGATGATGCGTTTTGCTTCTGCGATCCGCGCGTCGATGCTTTCGCGTTTTTCCCGTGCCGCCTCTTTAAGTCCCTGCGCGGCATCATGGAATATCTTGACTTGCCCGTCCTTTTCCTCTGTGAGTTCGGGCGGCCGTCCCAATTTGTGATAGCGGATTTCCATGTCGGGCAGGTCGTAGCCCGTGTCGTCATAGCCGAGGTCGGACGGCTTCTGGATGAAGAGTGCCCATGTCGATAGCCATAGCCAAAACTCTTTTTCCTTGTGCGGATAGAGCGTAAGGTTGTTTGCCTTTGTGCTGTCACGTTTGAAGAACCGCGTCAGGGCTTGCCCCGTGTCCATGATTTCAAGGTATCCTGCATAGTGGATGAGTTCCTTGTATTTATTCGGTGACGGTGTCGCGGTGGAGACGAGCTTATAAGGCACGCCGCGAAATTTATAGAGGAATGTCTGATAGGTCTTGCTGCCAAACGAACGCAATACCGCCGCTTCGTCAAGGCTTGTCCCCGCGAATGCGTCGGGACGGATGTCCCCGTCGCGGATCCGCTCGTAGTTCGTGATGAAAAGCCATCCGGGCGCGGCGGCGATTTCCTCCATGCTGCGCACGTAGATCGGCGCGTCCATGTGAAGGATGTTTTCAGCATCGCGCATGAACTCTTGCTTTACGCCCAGCGGGCAGACGATCATCATCTTGCCGCCCTTGTGTTTGTGGATGAGGCGGCACCATTCGAGCTGCATGACGGTTTTCCCTAGGCCGAACGCCGCGAATATGGCGCGCCGTCCGCCGGCCGCCGCCCACATGACCGCATCCCGTTGATGCGGCTTGAGTGTGGGACTGATTTCCCCCGCGTCTATGGCAATGCCCGTTTTTTTGGCAATGACCATTTTCGATTTCAGGAAGTCGCTGTATTGCTTCATGTTGTTCCCCTTGTTATTCTTCCTCATCGTCCACCTTGATGAGGATCAACGATCCTTTGCTTGGCATTTTTCGCCGCCCCTCGCGCCATGCACGTTCCCGCGCCTCGATGCGCTTTGCGGCCGTGCGGCGCGTGCACCACTGGACGGTGCTTCTCTTTACCCCCGCAAGGACAGCGATTTCGTCGATGGTTCCCTCCCCGAGGTACGTGTCCCCGCGGTAGGCGGTGTATATGTTCCGATTCGGCTGCGACATACGCATCCTCCCTTGCTCTATTGTATTTTCGCTCTGTGGATGCTATACTTTTCATGTCTTTTGATCGCTTCCATCTGTGGAGCGTTCCCGTTCCTCCCACAAGGAACGGGCTTTTTTATGCGCCGATGTCCATGATCTCCACGCATACCCATGATGCGGCGCGTGGCAGGTACTTTGCGATATACGGCGTCGTCTCGCCCGTGTCTGCATCGGTGACACTGTAACCGCCGTTCTCATCCGGTGCGTCGCCGATGATGTATTTCGGCGTCTCGCGGTTCATGACGGTTTCGGTTGCCCGCGTGACCGCCTCCACCCATGCGGGATCCTCTGGTTTGAGACCGCCCGCACGGATCGTCTTGTCATTTCGGATGAGTTCGCGGCGATAGATGCCCCGCCATAGGTTTTCCTTCTCTGCGCTGCTGTAGATCAGCCGCCATTCGCGCATATCCATCGGCTCCCTCTCTCGATACGTGCACCGCCAGAATGTGCGGTCATGGTATCTGCATACAAGGCAATGCTTTTCGCAGACGTTTCCGCGATAGCGGCGGCAAAGATGCCCCGTCATGTGACGATGATGACAGACGGGGCATTGGTTGTCCTTGTAGATGGTACGAAATTCTTCCTCGTACCTGCGCTTTCGCATCTGCTCACGGTCGCGCATCAGCGCCGCCTTGACGGTCATTTGCATCGTGGACTACCACGCCGCACATTGACCGAGACGGAGGATAAGCCCGGCGGCGTACCCAACTCCGAACGCCCCGCCGATGACGAATGCCCAGCCCCACGGGTAGAGGTAGGGCGTGCGCAGGTTCATGAACCATGTATAGATATTCATGTCCAGTCCTCCATTTGCGTATTCTGCTGCATCAACGTGAGTACGCGCCCGAGCTCGTGCGCCTCCTCGTCGAAGAGTGTAATGCCCTTTCCCATGTACGCATCCATGCCGTCACCGTTCGGCTCGTACGACCAGCGGCGCAGGTCGAGCTTTGCCGGTCGGTCGTTGTAGCTGATCCGGTTGAGTTCGAGCGTCTTGCTCCCGTCCCTGTTGCGGCTGATCACCGCGATACGCTCTTTGATGTCGTAGGAAAATACTTTCTTCATGTCGTTCCTCCTATTCGGCGGCTTCCTTTGCGTTCATCTCATCCGCGACCGCCTGCGCGTCTGCCTTGTCTTTGTACAACGTGCCCGCATACTCACGGTTGCCGCTGTGATCGACGGCGGATGTGTCCTTGATGCGCTGCGCCTGATACATCATGATTCTGTTCACCGGGTCAATCGGGATGCTTGCTACAAACCACTTGCTTTTCATTCTCTGACCTCCTCCTTCTCTTTGAGCTTCCCCGTGTAGCGTGGCAGGCGGTGAATGTACTCCACCACCCAGCTATAGGGCACCTTTCGTACATCCGAGCCGCGCTCCAATACATAGGCAAGCTCGCCGCTCTCGAACCGTTTCCCCACGGTTGCCGGGGAACACCCCAGAATGCGGGCGACATCGCCGACACTCAGCAGGCGCTCCTCTGGAACCTCAGCAGGAGGAGGAGGCAGATAGAGCAGCTCGGGAAGATGCTCAAGGATCCGCCCAGAGAGTTCCTCCATCTGCGCCGCGACCTTTTCCGCCGCGACGCGCTCCACCCCCGCCATGAGTGCGGCGACGAGTTCCCCCGCCGCCACATCCGCCGCCTTGCGTGGCATCGTCTCACCTCCTGTTTTTGTTTTTTTATGGTTACGCCCCGCCTTGTCTCTAAGCAACCTACCATGATTCGCCTCGTGTAGGCGGAGCGTGACCTGCCTCATCGGTGCGGGGCGGTCATTCCCCGCAGACGGGCGCGCGCCCGTTTCGGCTTTTGCTCTCCTTCTCGCCGTGGTATACTGAACGCGGAAAGGATGTGTTATTGTGACTGATCTAATTGCTTCCTTCTACCCTGCCCTCATCTCCACTTTAGCATTTGTATTTTCAATATTTACCTTCTGGTACAACATCCGGCGTGGACGACCTCGGATCGAAATCACATTTCCTCATGAAGTCGTAAACATCATCTTTCAGTCCATTGTCCCAGATCGGTATCGAACAGATTCACGAATTTGTCTCTATGTGCAAATCGCAAACCTATCTTCCAATCCAATCTCCATCAGTCATTTCTCGCTACAAGAAAATGAGAAGTTGGATGACATAAAATCCGAATCTTTTATTCGTGCCGATGAAGATTATCCTGTTGCACAATATCCCAACGGATCGTTTTACACCATTCCAATCGGCAGGGAACAAATCATTCCCCCCGTCAAAATCTCTCCGTACTCTATCGTCATGGGATATGTCTTTTTCGCCGTCAACATACCAACGCATCCATTTTGCGGAACGCTCACAGCACATACCCCGACGAAAGATTTTTCCTTCGATGTTAAGATCAATCTCCCGACCTTGCCACACGAACAAACAGTTGCTGTCTCACGACCAAAAGAAAATGCTTAAGAAACAAAGAAAAATGGAAAATGACGATAGAATCACAATAGTAAGCTCCTGCCCAAGGGTCATGACAATGAAAAACACCGCCGCGATGATGATAGGGCTACACAGAACAGTCAAAATTGTCGCTTGGACAAAAGGATCGCGAAACCGCTTTTTCACGAGATCCCAAAACGCAGGAATCTTCTCTTCGACTTCAACAACAGGGTGATATCGTTTGCCCTCCTTTGTTTCAATCAACATTGGAGAAAGCTTCTGCGTCAATTTTGTCACATCCTCACCTCCTACCCGCGCCGCCACTCGTTCCAAAAGTGGAACGCAAGAATGACAGATGCGATCACCAGCATGATATCAACGACCGCATCCAGCAGCCGTCCGACCAAGACGATATCTTCCATGTGCCCCTCCTCATCCAGCACGCCGACCTGCGCTGTATAGGCGAACGACGGCTTTCAGTTCATCTTCCGGATAGCGTTTCCGGCTGTTGCCGCTCGTGTTCCATCGGCTCCAGAGCACGACCTCAATCTCCTTCGTCTCTGGATGCCAATCGAGCGTCGCCCATTTATACCCTTTCGCATATTCGGGTTTCAGATTGTAGATGGGGTCTATATGCGACCCGAGTTTCCGTGCCATGATATTTCCTCCTTGTCTCAATTCACAGCCCGCTTAGGCGGGCTGTTTTTCTTTGCCGCCATCGACGGCGTTGCGTGCGCCATCGAAAAAGCCTGTCTTGTAGCCCGCCTCGAACATCGCCATGCCCTTGACAATTTCCACCTTTGCACGCTCCGGCAGAGTACGCACCAAGTCGCGCACCTCCGAAATGTCGCGTGCCTCCTCCGGCGTGAAAACAATATCTTCCATTATCTCCCCCTCCTTTATCTTCTTTTCGACTATTATTATATTCTTTTCGACTAAAAATAGCAATACTAAATTTTATTTTTATTGCAAACGACTATTTTTTTTGCTATGATACAAATTAAAGGAGGGTATAAAATGTCTATTGGAGAACGTCTGAAACTCATCCGAAAAGAAAGCGGACTTAATCAAACAGAGTTCGGAGCGCGAATTAACCTCAGCCAAACAACGATAGGCTTATACGAAAGCGACAACAGAGTTATCACTGACCGTGCGTTATCTCAAATATGCTCTACCTTTAACATCAATGAAGAATGGCTAAAAACAGGCGAAGGAGAAATGCGGCGCGCAACAAGCCCCTTGTTTTTGCGTGACAGCAGCTTGGATGCGACCGATCGGGAAATCATTGAGAGCTACATCCGCATGACACCGACGCAACGGCAGTTCATCAAAGACTGGATTCGGAGCATAGCAGACACCATGAGCGCCCCCACCACCGAATCTGCTACGCCGCCATCAGAACCCGCTGCCAATCATCAGAGCTCCATGACGGACGAGGAAATCGAAGCCGACGTTGCCGCCTACCGCGCTGCCCTCCTCGCAGAAAAAGAGGCTGCGTCAGCATCCTCCTCTACCGTCGCCGCAAAAATGGCATAAAAAAGACCGCCCGTAGGGCGGCAGAAAGGAGTATTGTCATGAAAAAGGAATTTCAGGTCACTGGAAGCACAGGTAATTCGTATACTGTTACGTTTTCAGATGAGTCTGGTGCTGCAAAGGCAACTTGCACATGCCACGCGGGAGAGCTTGGCGTTTTATGCAAACACGTTACAGGGATTATTGAGCAAGACGATGAAGTTCGGCAGATGCTCACGAACTACGGGCTTCTCGATGCCTATTATGAATATCAGAATGCCCATGATGAGGCTGTGAAAGTTGCCGCAAAAATGAAAGCGCAGGCAGGGAAACTAAAAAAGAAGTTTGAACGCTTGCTTTGTCGTTCGTAACGTATCACAAGGATGTATACGCTCATCCGCAGATTATAGCAGGAGTGTGTCTAATGGATATTGTTGATTTCTTCTCCGAAGATAGTGTTGATATGCACAGCACACCAGAACAATTGCAACGCCAAGATCGTCGCTCTGACTTCAAGATTCTGCAGCTTGATCTCGCAAATAAATCAGGAACAGTTCGTTTACTAGATGACGATTCTTCCCCTATATATGAAACCAGTTTGACGAAATGTCAGTGTGATGATTTCCAGCATCGTCAACTTCCTTGCGCTCATATGTATCAATTGGCTTCCAAGTTTGGCATATATCGATCGATCAAACCAAAGCGCTCTACGGAATTGATTGCTGATTTCTCTTGTGGTTATGCTCCCGGATGGGCATTTGTTGTCCGCCCATGCAATTATATGGCACTCGATATTATGTATACCAAGTTGGTAAAGAAAATCGACGGAAAAATAGTTAAAGACGATAAAGGAGTTAGTCTCAAGGAAGATGTATTGACACAGGGCAAGACATATAATTTTTCACTTGGTGAGATTTTTTACTCAGATCTTATTGCGTATGAAGTTCAGTGGGGCGATGCACTGAAATCTCTTCGTTGTTCTTTGCAAATTGATGAGGCGACGCCTTCTTTCCTCGATGCTGATATTTCCTATGAGGAAGCCCCCGTTTCTCAAAAAGGAATACACATTACACAAGGCAGGATAGTTCGCCGCTATCTTCCTGTTTATGGAAATGTTCACTTTTCTTTGTACCATCCCAATACGGATAAATCGCACGTGGAGAAGGTACAGTCCTTCTCTTGCCGACAGGATGAATTTCTACAGCTACTCAGGACTGGAACGTTCACGGATACAAACGGCAAAAAACACACGATTATGCCTATGGACACCATCAAATGATAGATATGAAAAGCTCTTCATTAGCTTTTTAGGAGGATGATATCTATGAGCCCTATGTATCCGAACCCTACATCGCTTTCATATCCTTGCCCAATCTGTGGACAAGAAAACAAAGCACACCTTTTTAATTCTACACCTGAATGGGCATGTACATGTAGTTGTTGTGGCACTTTTAAGTACACCAATGCCGTAAAGAAAAAACTTGATATTCATAAAAGCAAAGACGCTGTTAAGCTTCACTCTGCACTTTTTTATTTCCTGAAGATAATAAATCGAAGCAGTGAAGTTCCTATCTTTTTTTCAGATCAAGATACATCTATAGATGTAAACACCTCAAATACAAAAAACATTAAAAATATCCTAGCACTATATCCTCTCTCTTTTTCTGACCGAATAAATAAAGTAATGCAACTGTTAAACACAAAAATTATAAACATAAGTGATTCTTTTGTTTATACCCAAGACGCCCCTTACATGCAGTCGAACATTCAAGAATATTTTTTTCTTCCTGCAAAAGATAAAACAGAAGAAAGTAAAGAGATAATCACAATTCTCCAAGATCTGAAATATCTACATCAGATTCGCTCTTCTCCAGAAACTTTTACTTTTGACATTCAAGGGTGGGAGAAAATTGATTCTTTGCAACGACAAACGAAAAGTCAAACTGCTTTTATTGCCATGTCTTTTGATGCTGCACTATCTGAGGCAGAACGCACAATAAAGGCGGCTATTACAGAAGCAGGCTACATCCCAATGATCATCAAAGATAAAGCACATAATAACTCTATCGTAGAAGAAATCACCTATGAAATAAAGCGAGCTGCCTTTGTAATCACTGACCTAACCAAACAAAACAACGGTGCATATTATGAAGCAGGTCTAGCTAAAGGTTTTAGAAAAGATGTCATTTTCACTTGTTGTGAAAACGATTTCGACAATATACATTTCGACACAAAGCAGATCAACACCATAAAATGGAGCGATACGGATATGGATAAGTTCAAAAATGATTTGTTCAACAGGATAAAATTCACGATTGGGGAGTATTCCAAGTAAAATAAAACCGCCCGATGCTACCAACACCGAGCGGCAGACATGACGCGAATCATGCCCTATTGCACTTACATACTACCATGATTCGCCTCCTATTTCAAGGAGGTTTTATTTATGTCCAAGATACGCATACGCAAGCGCGGAAACACCTATTCCTATAGCTTCGACATCTCGAAGAATCCGCGCCGCATGAAGGAGAAAGGGGGCTTTGCCACCGAAGATGAAGCATTTGACGCAGGTGTAAAAGCATACGCCGACTGGAAGTCCGGCAACATCGGTATCACTTCTGAGAAGTTGAAGCTGCGGGACTATCTCACCTCGTGGCTGGAGAATGTCGTGCGCCCGAATGTGAAGCGAACGACGTACCAAAATTACAAATCAGAGATCAATACGCATATTCTTCCCATAATTGGAGATGTCTATGTTCAGGAACTGCGCCCGCGTGACGTCGATCAGTTAGTTCACTGTCTTGCCAAAAACGGATTGTCGCACGGAACGATACAGCAGACGAAATCAGTGCTCTACAATGCAATGAAGTATGCCGTATACCCCGCCGAACTCATCACGGCAAATCCAGCTGCAGGCATATCCATTCCACGCAGCGCGCCGCGCAAGGTGATTGAACGCACTGTTATTACACCCGAGCAGTTCGCCGCCATCTCAAAGGATGAAAAGTATTACCATACCTATAAGCTTCTCTATCATACGGGACTGCGTTTAAGTGAGGCTTTAGGTCTCACGTGGGAGGATGTCGATTTCTCCACAGGTAAAATCTCTGTATCCCGTCAACGGCAAAAAAGAGGATACTTCGACACGCCGAAAACGATATCAAGCCGTCGTACTTTCTATGCAGACGGTGCTTTTCTCTCCTACCTCAAGACGCTGAAAGCAATGCAGTCAATGCAGGAAATGCGTCTCGGTGAAGCATATCAAGCCGTCTATGAACTTCCGGCGGAGGATCGCATCTGTGTCATACTCCCCAAAAAGATAACGCCGCCACAAGGCTATATCCGCCGCCATCTGCTCTGTGTATTGCCAAACGGGATACCGCACAGGCATGAGAGTGTCGAGGCTCGTCTGCGTGAGCTTAACCTCAACCCACACAGTTTTCGTCACACCCATGCAACCCGCCTGATCGAAGCAGGGGCGAAACCCGTTGACGTCGCCGCCCGTCTCGGTCATGCGGATGCAACAATCACGCAGAACCTCTATACGCATGACACAGAGGATATGCAACGTGAGACGGCGCGCATCTTCGGTGGGATTGTAGACAGATAGTTCTGTAGACAAACTGTAGACAATACGCGAAAAAGTGCCGCGCATCCCTTCTACATCATAGGGTTATTGAAATACGGCGCATTTTAGCGTATAATGCGTTGAGAATTCACCATGATGGGAATTATACCAATCCATAGGGGGACATTGTATGTCATTAATTGTAAAGAAGTTTGGCGGAAGTTCGGTGGCTACCCCGGAGAAGATCAAGAACGTAGCAAAACGCATATTGCGTGAGAAAGCCCCCGATGATCGCATTGTCATGGTGGTATCTGCCATGGGCGATACGACGGATGATCTCATCGCGCTAGCTGGCGAAGTGGTGGAAAGCCCCTATCAGTACACGCGCGAGATGGATATGCTCATGACGACGGGGGAGCAGGTCTCGATCGCACTGCTCGCGATGGCATTCCGTGCTCTGGGACAGCCCGCCATATCTCTCACCGGTGGCATGGCAGGAATGCGCACAGATCATGCGCATACCAAGGGGCGTATTCTCGGAATCGAGCCAAAACGTGTGCACGAGGAGCTTGAAAAGGGCAACATTGTCGTTATCGCTGGCTTTCAGGGTACAGATGTCGACGGCAACCCAGTGACGCTTGGACGCGGTGGGTCGGATACCTCCGCCGTGGCGATCGCGGGCGCAATCGGCGCGGATACCTGCGAGATCTACACGGACGTTGATGGAATCTACTCCGCCGACCCGCGCATTGTCAAGGGCGCGCGCCGCATGAAGGAGATTACCTACAACGAGATGCTCGAGATGGCACGTCTCGGCGCGGGCGTTATGCAGCCACGCTCGGTGGAGATGGGACAGCTCTACAGCATCCCCATCCACGTTCGTTCGACCTTTACCTCAGAACCCGGAACCATCATTAGGGAGGAATATACAGTGGAAGAAAAGTCCTTTATCATTCGCGGTGTCGCACACGATGAGCACGTCGCTAAGATCACAGTGCTCGGTGTCTCCAACGTCCCGGGCGTTGCCTACAAGATATTCTCTGCCCTCGCCGATGCGAACATCGACGTGGATATGATCGTGCAGAGCCTCCGCAGTGCCGACTCCAATGTAACCGATATGGTGTTCACTGTTGCATCCATTGACGCCGAGGAAGCGCGCCGCGTTGTCGAAGGGATTTCGGCAGACATTCACGCATCTGGTGTATCCATTGACAATGATGTCGCGAAGATCTCCATTGTCGGAGCCGGTATGCTCGGCAATCCCGGTATTGCCTCCCGCATGTTCGGGGCACTCTCCAATGCAGGCATCAACCTCGAGATTATCAGCACCTCCGAGATCAGCATCTCCTGCCTCATCAAGGGCGGCAGCGTCAAGGACGCTGTCAACCGCATCCACGACGAGTTCTTCCCGAACGAGGCATAAGAATACGTGTATACACCTGTGCGGCTTGTGGACATAAGGAGAGTCGCGCGCTATCATCATATTACGCTACGACGGCACGGATCAACGACGCCCTACCCCTGCGGAGGACACGATGATCCGTGCTTTCCATCGAAAAGGAGAGCATATAACATGGCAATTCAAATGGCAGCATCACATGCGGCATCGCGCCGCCTGAAGGACGCGATCTTCGGCGCCAATGCGGCATGCCGCGCCGCAATCGCAGAGCACGGTGAGGAGCGCGTTGTCAACGCGACAATCGGTGCCGTCATGGACGACAGCGGTAAACTGGCACACCTGCCGACGGTCGAGCGCGTCTTCCGCTCCCTCCCCATCGAGGACTATATCGCCTATGCGCCGATCTCTGGGCTTCCGGAGTATCTCGAGGCAGCGATTGATATTACATTCGCCGGCAAGCGTCCTGCGGGCTATCTCGCCGCTGTCGCAACGGCAGGTGGAACGGGAGCTCTGCGCACCGCCGTCGACGACTACGTCGAGCGAGGCGATCAGGTGCTCACCTCGGACTGGTTCTGGGGAACGTACAACATCATCTGTCAGGAACTTGGCTCCTCCGTCACGACCTTCACGCTGTTCGACGAAGCCAACAACTTCAATCATAAGGCGTTTTCAGAGGCCGTCGATGCTCTTTGCAAAAAACAGGACAGCCTGCTCGTCATCCTCAACACACCTGCGCATAACCCGACGGGCTACAGTCTTTCTGCGGAGGACTGGGATCACGTTCTGGACACGGTCAAGGCACAGGCAAAGACCGGAAAGAAGATACAGCTCCTCGTCGATATCGCCTACATTGACTTTGCGGGCGAAAAGCATGCGACACGCGCCTTCATGCAGAAGTTTGCGGGACTCCCCGAAAACATCCTGACACTCTTCGCCTTCTCCATGTCCAAGGCATATACATTCTACGGACAGCGCTGCGGTGCACTCATTGCTCTTTCTGCAAACAAGATGGTCATCGATGAGTTCAGCGAGATCAGCAAGTACGCTGCACGCGCAACGTGGTCGAACATCAACCGCGGTGCAATGACCCTCCTGACGCGTATTCAGCAGGACAGCGCAGCGTATGCCGCCTATGAGAGGGAGCGCGACGCACTGTACCGCCTCGTACAGGAACGCGGCGATATCTTCATGCAGGAGGCTGCCGCGTGCGGTCTGCCCGCCCTCCCCTATAAGGGCGGCTTCTTTCTCGCTATTCCTTCGAGCGATCCACAGGCGGTCTGCGACGCTCTCCACGAGGATCTCATCTTCGCTGTTCCACTGAAAATGGGCGTGCGTATTGCGGCATGCTCTGTGCCGAAATCGAAAATGCACGGGGTTGCAGAAAAAGTAAAGCGTGCTATGCGTAAGTTGTAAAATAAATTGACGCAAAAAGTTCCATTTTGCAAACGGTTCAGTT
>ERZ773003.291-NODE-291-length-38719-cov-7.738749_pt1 | contig 38719 bp, 49 predicted proteins | sample MGYA00580668_ERZ773003 | MGnify/ENA primary metagenome ERZ773003 (study PRJEB29015, sample SAMEA2738002) | human oral metagenome | biome: human oral; feature: human-associated habitat; material: dental | place: China | collected 2126 ...
ATATGCGAGCATAATTTAATGGTAGAATGCAACCTTCCCAAGGTTGATGTGCGGGTTCGATTCCCGTTGCTCGCTCCATAACATTAAAAAGCCCTATTTTAAGGGATTTTCTTTATCTGTGGCACCTTTTTGGCACCCTTTTCTCATATTTTCGATTGTTTCGTTCAGGAATTTGTCGGTATCTTTTAGTAAATGCGTATAGGTTTGTAACGTTTGCTCGATGGATGCGTGGCCGAGTCGCTTGGATACTGCCACGATATTTACGCCACTATTAATCAGAATTGTAGCGTGGCTGTGTCGTAGGTCATGTAGACGGATTTTTTTAACTCCTGATAGTTCTATTGCTTTTGTAAATCTTTTTTGTATCTGCGTGATAGGGAGGCTAGTTATCCCACCAAAGAGAAAATCACCGTCAATGGTCAATAACGGTTGTAATCTGTTTCTTAGATCGTCATCAATCCATACTTTTCTTGATTGCTTCGTCTTGGTTGGTTTTAAGCCGTTTATGAAGTGTTTGATGCTGGCATGAATATTTAACCAATTACCATCAAAATCGCTCTTCTGCAGCGCCATAATCTCGCCACGGCGCGCTCCAGTCCAGAACAGCGTTTCAAAGAAGAGGGCATAGAGTGGACTATCGACACAGGATAGAAATTGATTGAACTCATCGACAGTCCACACGTTCATTTCTTGCATTAGTTCTTGATCTGTCTTTTTAAGTCGCTTCAAGATAATGCTGTTATCAACAACGTTGTATACCGTCGAGTAATAGCGAAATACGCCCTTAACGAATGAGATGGTATCATTCTTTATCTTTGTGCCGCATTGGCTACTACTAGCGAGTTCTGCGCGCCATGCGACGAGTTGTGCACGGGTAATTGATTTGATTGGACGTTTATATAAGTCGGTGAACCTGCGCTCAAAAGCTACTTGGTGGCGGCGTGCTTGTTCCTTTGATGGTAATGCATACTCTTCCCATTGATGAGCTACTTGTTCAAACGTCAGCTCACTAGGCTGGCTGCTTTGTTGTATCGCTTCAGCTTCATAAATCTTGGCATCACGTTTTGTTTTAAAGCCACGTTTCTTTTTGGTTCGTTGTTTAAACGTAAGAGGGTCGCGATATTTAATCTGTACGAAGTAAGTTTTTCTGACATCATCGTAACCGATCATGTGTGATCTCCTTTCTATGACTTCATGTAATTGCCGTCAAAATATTCAGGGAAAGCAATTCTTATTACTTCCATTAATCTATCTTGTTCAATTGGATCCATCTTACACATAGCTGCTTCGATCTCTTCTAAATACTTATCAATTTTTTCCATAGTTGCTCCTTTCTTTTTTTGAGTAATTTTGAGTAACAACTGTATAAATTCGCTTGTTTTTGATTAGATAAAACAAAAATATGTATTTATAATGTTAAAAATCGCATATTTTGACACTATGGATAATCATAATGTCAAAAATCGCATATTTTGATACTTTAAAATCATTTCGAATATTTTGCGCAGCATTGAGTAATGTGTGCTAAAATTGAGTACAGTAAAAGCACTTGGTTGTGTGTTTACTGCTTATCCGACTGTTGGTAGCAGTCGGATTTTTTTATTATATATATCTGTTTACAACTTCGATTATTTGCTGATCATAATTATAAATATCATCAACTGTAGAAATGGATAATTTTAATTCTTTCTTATCTTCAGTAGGTAGGATTAAATAATTATTTTTCTTACCTAAGATAAAACGGCATAACCATTTTCGAGTATTGTTATCAACTAAAACGCCAAAATAACTTTCGGTATCCTTATAAACAAGACGTTTTGCAGAAATGCTTTTGCGCACGATGCTTTTAACTACTGCGAACGCATTTAATTCTTCCATTGTTGTTACGATCTTGCTTTCTTCAGTTTCTTCGGATGTGTCATTTTCTTCATCGGTTTGATTAAGTGTTTCTTTAAAGCGCGTAGCCATCTTTTCATTTAGATAACTTGTAATAGCACGTTTTACAATTGGTTTAAATTTCTCAATTACAATTTGTGTTTTTGCACCCGAATAGAAATCCGAAATAATCAAACGTTCTAAATCTTCACTATCGCCTTCAATAAGTTTTCGGAATGCTTCTTTTGCAAGATTTAAGTATTTTAATTCAGAAGCGGTATTCATTATTGAATCCACATCAAGGTTTTCTTTTCTGAATTTTTCTAAATAATTTACAGAATTATCGGTTAAATTCAATAAATCTAATGTAAAAAACGGTAATTTATCCATTTTGTTTGGTTCGTCTAAATCTGCAAAAAATTTATAGACAACACCATTTGTAAGGATTGCAAAACGACATTCAGTTACACTGAAATATCTGTAAAGTTGAGATTCATGCTTGCTTAAATTATCAAAATGTGGTTTTGCCTCAATGATGATAAATGGTTTGCTATCCTGAAAAATAGCATAATCTACTTTTTCACCTTTTTTAATCCCTACATCAGCTACGTATTCTGGGCAAAATTCTAAGGGGTTAAATACATCAAATCCCAAGGCTTGGAAAAACGGTAGGATAAAGGATTGTTTGGTTGCTTCCTCGGTAGTTATAGAATCTTTCAATGTTTTGATACGGTTGGATAATACTGATAATTTTTCATACAATTCTGACATAATTCAATCTCCTTATTCAAAAATTTTTAATTGCCTTTTTTAATTTGCCTACACAAACAAAATGATTAATAGATGGATTAATAACAATAGGATCGTAGTGGCTGTTCATTGGTTGCAGAGTAATGATACCAGCGGTTTCAATATATTTTTTACACATTGCTTCATTTTCATCAATGCAGAAACAGCCGATCATCCCTGAATATGGGGTTACATTTTTTTCGAAAATAAGCAAGTCACCGTCATCGATTCCTGCATCTTTCATAGAATCGCCTTTTGCATACTGGGCAAAATATTCTGCACTTTTTGAAAGCCCTTCTGATGGTACAGCGATAAAATCAAGAATTTCATCGTCTGTAAAACCGCCATTTCCACAACATAAAGCGGAATAAAGAGTAACTCGTTCATACTCTAAGGCAGCATTAATAAATATTTCATCATCGGCTTCTCCGAGCAAATCACTGGTTGTTACCCCAAAAAAATCCGCTAATTTTTGAACAGTCGCAAAATTCGGTTCGCTTCTGCCTGTTTCCCAATAAGATATGCCTGCTTTAGTAATTCCAAATATGTCAGCTAACTGCTCTTGTGACATCTTTTTTGCAGTTCTTAGTTTTTTAACATTATCTCCAAAAAATGAATGCATATGTATCACCTCGCTTAATATATATCATAAATTTGTAATAAGATAAACAATATTTTTACTTAATAAAAAATAATTTTTATAAAATGTAAATTATCTGTTGACTATATTTTTCAAATACTATATTCTTTTGTTGTAAACAGATGGTTTACTAGAAAGGGTGAGAAAATGAATAGAGATTTAATAGGAGTAATGGCAAAATTTGAAATTACTCAAAGAATGATGGCTGATGTCATTAATGTTTCTATGCCTACCTTTAAAGTGAAATTAGATGAAAGACGCTTTACTCAGTCGGAAATTGATAAAATGGTAAATTATTTAAATACCTATGACAAATCTATTGATAGCAATCTTTTTTTTAGAGATTAAGTAAACAGATAGTTTACATTAGAAAGGAGAGAACATGAACAATTTACAAACATTCAATTTTAACAATCAGCCAGTACGAACTGTACAGCTAAACAATCAATCATATTGGGTATTGAAAGACGTATGCGACGTCTTAGAACTCAGTAATCCAACAGTAGTAGCTAATCGATTAGAAGATGATGAGGTGACTAAGTTTAACTTAGGGGGCTTATCAGGGGAAACAAACATTATCACAGAAAGCGGACTATACGCAGTTATTCTCCGAAGCGATAAGCCAAACGCTAAAGAATTCAGAAAGTGGGTTACATCAGAGGTGTTGCCAGCAATTAGAAAAAATGGAGCATATCTAACGGATGAAAAAGCATATGACATTACGCACAATCCACAATCACTAGCTGATTTACTTCTACAAGCTGGTGAGCAGTTAAAGCAAAAGGAAATCATTATTCAAAAAATGAAGCCTAAAGCGCTATTCGCTGATGCAGTAGCGACGGCTGATACATCAATCTTGATTGGAGATCTAGCAAAACTCATTAAACAGAACGGACATGACATTGGACAAAAGCGTTTATTTGAGTGGCTAAGAAATCACGATTATCTCATTAAGAGTGGAAACAGTAAGAACATGCCAACTCAAAAATCTATGGAACTAAAGTTGTTCGAAGTCAAAGAACGTACCATTAACAATCCTGATGGTAGCGTACGTATCACTAAGACAACCAAAGTAACTGGCAAGGGTCAACAGTACTTTATCAACAAATTTTTAGGGAGTTAGAAAGGATTCGCAATGAAAACAGCTACAACACCACAAGAGGTCATTGCAAAGACGTATCTGAACATCACAGATGTACAGATTCTGCTGGGCATGACACGAGAACCAGCAAGAGCCTTATTTAAGCAAGTTAAGAACATCGAAACTGAGAAACTTGGAAAGTTTGACGTATGGCCGAACATGATCCAAAAGGACAACCTACTAAAAGCTCTGCACATCACTCGAGAGGCACTGCTTAAAGATTTAGAACTACGAGAAGCAAACAAAAAAAGCGCAGTCCAGCAAGACAAGAGCGCTTAAGTGACATCCACAAAATGTCACTACCATTTTAACACAGAAAGGTAGGAACAATGAAAACAAATAAATTTAGCGACAAAGCATTTAAACTAGGACTTTACATTTTCTACGGAGCGCTATTCGTTAAGGTCATCGCATTCGTTCTAGGTGTGGATCTATGAGAAAGATGAAAGCAATGCAGTTTCATTTCAAGAACAACGGTCGCTTTGCTAAGAGAGATGCATGGTTGAAAGACATTGAGATTGTGCCATATGACGGTCCTGATTTTAATCGTCAGTACGTCGAAGCTTTAGAGCGAGTTGAGAAAATCAAAAATCTAGATTGGAGTGCAGAAAAGAATGAAGACAGACAACCAGCGTAGAGAGTTCGAGTTCGCGCTCGAAACATTGCTAAAAGCATGCGATAGCAAAGTCAAATCGGTAAAAGTGAACTGGGATGAAAAAGACAAAAAATTTCGTGAGTCTGCAGAGTCCGTAATAATCACGTACAACAACGATTACAAAAAGGAAATAAACATCGCTTATTGTTCATGGAAAGCAATAGCGTTTACAACGATTCATCGTTCATAAAAGGAGGAAAGAAAAAAATGAGTGAACCAAACTTATTTGAAGTTGGATATCAAATGCAAAAAGAAGAACAACAAGAAACAATCAAAATCAACAGTCTTGAACTAGAGAACGTGAAACGCGTTAAGGCAGTCAAATTAGAGCCTACAGCAAGCGGTTTAACTGTGGTTGGGGGAAAGAATAACCAAGGGAAAACAAGCGTGCTAGACGCGATTACGTGGGCGCTAGGAGGCGAGAAGTATAAGCCTTCACAGCCAGATCGCGAAGGTTCAATGATTCCACCGAAACTTCACATTGAATTGTCGAACGGAATCATAGTGGAGCGCTCAGGAAAGAATAGTGCATTAAAGGTTTTAGATTCAACAGGAGCGAAAGGTGGTCAAAAACTCTTAGATTCATTTATTAGTACGTTTGCTTTGGATCTACCAAAGTTTATGAATTCAACAACAAAGGATAAAGCCAACACATTATTACAAATTATCGGCGTAGGTGATAAGTTATCAGTTTTCGATAAACAGGAATCAGAGTTGTACAACCGTAGAACAGAAATCGGACGTATCGCAGACCAAAAGAAGAAGTATGCTGACGAGATGGTTCAGTGGGATGGCGTTCCTGATGAAATCGTCAGTGCTGCAGAACTTATCCGCCAACAACAAGAAATCCTGGCACGTAATGGCCATAATCAAGAATTGCGCAATCAAGTTAAAAATCTTGAAGCGCAGAAAACAATACTAGAACAACGTATCGCAGAAACTACTAAAGCTTTAAACGCAATGCAAGAACAAATGGCAGAACTTGCAAATGATTTAGTTATTGCAAACACAAACGCTAAGGACTTACAGGATGAATCAACTACAGAACTTGAAACTAGCATTGCAAATATTGATTCCACGAACGCTAAGGTTCGTGACAATCTAAATAAACAACGAGCACAGGCTGAAGCGGAAGAATATAAGCTGCAATATGGCGATCTAACAACACAGCTTGAAGACGTTCGTAAAGCACGCATGGAGTTATTAAACGGAGTTGAAATGCCACTACAAAATCTATCTGTGGATAATGGTGAGTTAGTTTATAAAGGTCAGAAATGGGACAACATGTCAGGTTCTGATCAGCTAAAAGTAGCTACGGCCATTGTTAGAAAAACGAATCCAAAATGCGGTTTCGTTCTCCTGGATAAACTTGAGCAGATGGATATCGATACCATGAACGAATTTGGCCATTGGCTGCAGGAAAACAATCTGCAAGCAATTGCTACAAGAGTCTCTACAGGTGATGAGTGCTCAATCTTTATTGAAGATGGATACTCAATTGATAAGTCAGGAAATAAAACTGCAGACAGTGAAATCAAGCCTGCAGGAGCATGGAAGGCAGGTACGTTCTAATGTTTGAAATCAATACAGGAGTTGTGAAAACTCCACTAAAAGTAATCATCTACGGTACGGAAGGCGTTGGTAAAACAACACTTGCAAGCAAGTTTCCTAAGCCGTTATTCATCGATGCAGAGAATGGTTCTGGAGCTCTTAACGTTGCACGTTATCCATATCCAACTTCTTGGCAAATGTTGATGTCAGAAGTTCAAGAGTTTCTCAACAATCCACAAGGATACAAAACACTAGTTATTGATTCGATCGACTGGGCAGAAGCAAAAGCTATCGAAATGATTTGCGCAGGCATGAAGGTCAATGGTATCGAGGATATTGGGTGGTCAAAAGGTTATACCTACTTAAATGAAGAAATGGGCAGACTGCTCAATCTTCTGACTGAAGTTATCAATTGTGGCGTAAACGTTGTGCTAATTGCACACATGGTTATCAGAACAATTACAAAGCCAGAAGAAACAGGCAGCTATGATCGTTACGAATTGAAGCTAAAACAAGCTAAGAATGGTAATAACTGCCAGCTTGTTAAAGAGTGGGCTGACTTGATTCTGTTCTGCAATTACCGTGAGTTCTTAGTAGCAGACAAGACAACAGGCAAGAAGAAAGCAACTGGTGGCAAAGAAAGAATCATGTACACCGAACATGCAGCTACATGGGATGCCAAAAATCGATTTGGTTTACCTGAAGTACTACCACTAGACTTTGAATCGATTGCACATCTATTCAGTGACAACTATGAGGTCAAGGCAACTGAACAAATTAAAGAGCAACAGCCACAGCACATAGCAACAAACACTGTTACAACAGCGCAACAAACTAAACCTGCAGAACAATCGAATCCTGAAGTGAATAACTGGACAACAAATACAGATACGCATTTATCAATTAATTCTACATGGAAGCCAACGCCATACACTGCTGAAGAAGAAGCTATCATGGCTGAACTACCTAAAGCGTTAACCGACTTAATGAAGTCTAAACAAGTGCATCCATCAGAAATTCAACATGCAGTATCAATAAAGGGTTATTTCACGAAAGATACACCAATCAAGAATTATGATCCTGAATTTATTCAAGGGTGCTTGATTGGGGCATGGCCAGCAGTAATGGAATTGATTCAAACAGATAGAGATTTGCCATTTTAAAATAGGAGGAAAAATAAAATGACACAGTATAACAACAATTATCAAAATCCATATGCACAACCTGCATATGGCCAACAGGCAGCACCACAACAACAAAGCGGAGAATTGATGGATGGAATGACAGTCTCTGCAGCAGATTTAGGAGACTATGACAAAGGGTACGTTTTACTTCCAGAGGGGACTTATGATTTCACTGTAGTTGATTTAGATGAAACACGTTATCAACCTGGTCCAAAGAGTTCAGGAAAAATCGGACCATGCAAGCAAGTTATTTTAACATTACGTTTTAAGGATCCAACAGATGGTGGCGATGTTGATTTAAAACACAATTTATACATGTACAACAATCAAGGCTGCTTAGGCATGATTGCATCATTCTATGATGCGGTAGGTATGCACAAAAAAGGTGAACCAATCACATTTGATTGGAGAAAAGAAGTTGTGATTGGGAAGCGTGGCCGTGCTGAAATTAATCACCGCAAGGGCAGTGATGGTAAGAGCGAATACAACAATATTAAGAAGATGTTACCGCTTGAAATAATGCCTACAGCGGGCAACCCTACACCTAACGCAGGAAACTGGTCTAACGGTCGCTTCTAATGGAGCTTAGACCGTACCAGGAACAAGCAAGGCAGGCAATTGAAAAGGAATGGGCGAGCGGGGTCAAGAATACTCTGCTCGTTCTTCCTACCGGTTGTGGTAAAACGGTCGTTTTCTCAAAAGTAATTGAGGATCAAGTGAAAGAAGGTAAGCGAGTGCTAGTAATGGCACATCGTGGAGAACTACTTGATCAAGCTGCAGATAAACTCCACAAAATGACAGGACTTACATGTGCTGTAGAAAAAGCAGACCAGTCATGTCTAGGCACATGGAATCGTGTTGTGGTTGGTAGCGTTCAATCACTTATGCGACCTAGCCGTCTTGCTAAGTTTAATAAAAATTATTTTGATGCAATTATTGTCGACGAAGCACACCATGCAGTATCAGACACTTATACACGCGTTCTAGAGCACTTTGACCAAGCAAATGTATTAGGTGTCACTGCAACACCAGAACGCTCTGATATGCGTAAATTAGGCAGTCTATTTCAATCGTTAGCGTATGAGTACTCAATCGTACAGGCAATTAAAGAAGGATACTTATGCAAAATCAAAGCACAAACCGTTCCACTCAAGATTGATATGAACAATGTTTCTGTTACTGCAGGTGATTTTTCAGCAAACGAAATAGGAACTGCACTTGATCCATATCTTGAGCAAATCGCTACGGAAATGGAAACAGTTTGCAAGAATAGAAAAACAGTTGTGTTTCTACCGCTGATTGCAACTTCAAAAAAATTTAAAAACATTTTGATAAATCACGGATTTAAAGCTGCAGAAGTAAACGGGAATTCAGATGATCGTGAACAGATTCTAAAAGACTTCAGTGATAACAAGTACAACGTTATCTGTAACTCAATGTTGCTTACAGAAGGATGGGATTGTCCTGATGTAGATTGCATAGTTGTGTTACGTCCAACAAAGGTTAGAAGCCTTTATTGTCAGATGGTAGGAAGAGGAACGAGACTTTCTCCAGGCAAAGAAGATTTGCTTATTCTGGACTTTCTATGGCTGTCTGAAAGACACGAACTTTGCAGACCTGCAGACATCATCTGTACGGATAAAGAAGTGGCCAAAAAGATGACCGAAAATCTTGCGGAAAGCGGTTGTCCTGAAGACATTGAAGAAGCAGAAAAAGAAGCATCTTCAGATGTACAAGCACAAAGAGAAGAAGCCCTAAAGGCACAGCTCGAAGAAATGAAGACACGCAAACGTAAGCTCGTAGATCCATTGCAATTTGAAATGAGTATTCAAGCTGAAGACTTAACCGGATATACTCCTTCATTTGGATGGGAAATGGCACCAGTCAGCAAGAAACAAAAAGATGCACTAGAGAAGTTTGGAATCTTTGCTGATGAAATTGAAAATGCAGGTAAAGCCGCACTTATCATGGATAGATTGCAGAAACGTCGTGATGCCGGCTTATCTACACCTAAGCAGATTCGTTTCTTAGAAGGACGTGGATTTGCTCATGTAGGTACATGGGAATTTACGGAAGCAAACAATATGATTGCACGCATTTCTGCTAACAACTGGAGAATACCATCGGGAGTTAACCCTGCAGAATATACACCAAAAGGAAATTAGTATATGGAAGGTAGATTAAAAGATTTAAGTGCCGCACTTGAGTATATCGACCCAAGCTTATTGAACTACCAAGAGTGGTGCAATATAGGCATGGCTCTGAAATATGAAGGTGCATCAGTAGATGTATGGGATAGATGGTCATCACAAGATGGTGGCCGCTATCATGCAGGCGAATGCGAAAAGAAGTGGAATTCATTCATCAATAGTGGGATTACTGGAAATACCATTTTCAAGATGGCAAGCGAGAACGGATATATTTCTGCAGATTATCAGCCAATCATTAAAGGTGGTGCGCGTGAATTATTTGACGGTGAAACCGTTGAATTTAACTATCGTATCATTGATAAGGGCATGATGGATTATGAGAAGTTACCTGAAGTCAAGAATTGGAATCCAGTTGAAGATATTAGAAAGTATTTATCAGTTATTTACGCTCCTAATGATCACGTTGCTTATTGTGTCAAATGTTTCCAAGATCAGGATGGCAAATATCATCCTGGTCAAAGAAACTATGACAGAACTGCAGGCAGATTAATGGATGAACTAGATCACGCTAAAAGGATTGAAGATGTGTTCTATGATTACGATCACAATTGTGGAGCATGGATAAGTTTCAACCCTATGGATGGCGGAGGTTGCAAAATTGATAATATTACTGATTTCAAATATGCATTAGTAGAATCAGACACCCAAAATATCGACATGCAGTACTCGCTTATGACAAAGCTAGAATTACCGATTGCAGCTTTAGTTCACTCAGGCAACAAGAGCATTCATGCCATCGTACGCATTGAAGCATCCAATGAAAAAGAGTATTCCAGACGTGTAGATTACTTATTCAAAGTATGTAAACAAAACGGATTAGATGTAGATACATCAACAAAGAATCCAAGCCGATTAAGTAGAATGCCTGGCTTCGAGCGTGGCAACAATCGACAGTACCTCATCGCAACCAATATCGGCAAAGAGTCATGGAATGACTGGGTAGAATACATCGAATCAATTAACGATGATTTACCTGATCCAGAGAGCCTTGAAGACGATTGGAGCAATCTTCCTGAATTAGCGCCATGTTTAATCAATGACGTACTCAGACAAGGTCATAAGATGCTTATAGCAGGGCCATCTAAAGCCGGTAAATCATTTGCGTTGATTGAGTTAACGATTGCGATTGCAGAGGGCTGTAAGTGGCTTAATAAATGGGATTGCGCGCAAGGTAAAGTTCTATACATAAATCTTGAATTGGATCGCGCCAGCTGCTTACACAGATTTAAAGATGTGTATGAAAAGTTAGGAATTCAAAGACCAAATCTAAGAAATGTTGAAATTTGGAATCTTCGTGGCAATGCCGTGCCAATGGACAAGTTAACACCTAAGTTAATCAGACGTGCACAGAAGAAAAACTACATTGCTGTTATTATCGACCCGATCTATAAAGTCATTACTGGTGATGAAAACAGTGCAGAACAAATGGCTAAGTTTACTAATCAGTTTGATAAGGTAGCGAGTGCATTAAACTGTGCCGTGATTTACTGTCACCATCACTCAAAAGGCTCACAGGGTAGTAAGAAATCAATGGATAGAGCTAGTGGTTCAGGCGTATTCGCACGCGATCCGGATGCAATGATAGACCTCATTCAAATACCTTTAAATGATGGTGTAACGGAGCAGCAGATAAACAAAGCTGTATGTGATGAATGGGCGAGAATAATAAAGCAATACAACCCTGAATACTACGAAACGATTCCGTATGATGATTTTATGAGCAGAAAACAGATGGGTAGCCATTTGTATGATTCTGTGACAATCAAGAGAAAACTTAATGATAAGCAGATTGAAATCATCACACAACAAGCTGAATTAAAAGCTTCACAAATGACAGCGTGGCGAGTAGATATGACGCTTAGAGAATTTCCTAAACCGCAGCAAACTGACATTTGGTTTAACTATCCAATTCATACATTCGATACAACAGGAGTGCTCGCAGATATACAACTTGATGAGGAAACGTCAGGATGGAGAAACAAAAATAATAAAAATAAAAATTCCGATGAAAAGGAAAAAAGACGAAAGGAAGAGTTTAATGATAAACTCACACGTTTAAATTTGGCATTTAGTAATTTAGAAGCTAGCAACTCAGAAATAACAATGGTGATGTTACGAAAAGAATTGAACGGATTAGCAAGAAATACGTTAAGGGATTGGATAAGCATGTCTGGCCAATACGAAATCATTACAACAGGAAAAAATACACCTAGCTTAGTGGTAAGAAAAAGCAGTAGTGTCGGTGTCGAAAATTAAGTATTTCGACATAGTGTCGAGTGTATAAAAATTAAAAATCGACACTAGAAATCCGACAGTAAAAGGTGTCGAAAAAAGGTGTCGCCGAAATATATATATACTTATATATATTTTAACCGACATTGAAAGCATGATGTCGGAAAAGAAATGTGCGTATGTCGATGACGAGAAGGGCTATAAGTACGCCCTTTCTCGATCAGACTACACACGCACTAATTTCTAACGCGCATGAAATAGGAGAAAAAAATGAGAAATAAAAAGCTGAAAGAAACTGAAAAATTAAATTTTATAAAATCTATGCCATCTTTATATCATCAATTGCCTAATCAGGACTTTGATATAAAAAAGAGTGAAGTCGTTAAATGGCTTATTCAACAACCTGAAATATTACAAAAAGTTTTTGACTTTGCGGCTAATCGTAGTCCTAAAAATAAACTAATCAAATACAATGCAAAGACTGGTCAATGGCAAGGAGTTGATTTTAAGCAGAAAGAAGAGGATGAAAAATATGGAAAGTGAAAACTGCTATTTGATTAAAACAATAACAGGTAATTTTTATACAACGGATTTCTTAAATGAAAATGAAACAAAGAAATTTATTCTTGAACTTCAAAATGAACAGTTTCTTAATACTATCGATTCTGAAGAACGCATTGTAATTTTAAACAAAAATCAAATTGAATACATAAAATGCTTAATTGTTTGTGAGCAAGAAATAGCAAAAGGAATTTTGAATGAAGAGGAATTGGATTTTTTAATTGGTCTTGGATTTTTATTTAAAGGAGAATACTAATCATGCAAATATTTCTACAAATGATTCCACCGACTACTACGGCGCAACAAAAAAAGGTCAACTTCAAGACCAAGACTATTTATGCAAATAGCAGCGCAGTCGATGCAAGAAACAAGTATCGCGCTCATCTAGCTGCGTATGTTCCTGATAAACCGCTTGATGGTCCGATTTCATTAAGCATCATCTGGGGCTTTCCTGCTGGCAAACACAAAAATGGTGAGCCATGCACAAACAAACCCGATTTAGACAACGTGAACAAGATGCTACAGGATGTAATGCAGGAACTGGGATTTTTCAAAGACGACAAAAATATCGTCCAGCTGAATCTCTGTAAGATTTGGACTTGGCATCCAGGAGTGATGATAGAAATCAAGAAAGTAGGAGAAGAGAATGAATAAATATCAAGAAGCATTAGATTACTTGGCTGTATCGTTACAAGTGTTTGATGAAACAGTTGACGATAAAACATATAGGGATGAGTTAGAAGCCAAAAGAGAGAATGCAAGAAAAGAGTTGCAGGAACTCGTTGATAAGGCTACACCGAAGAAACCTATACAAAAAGCAGCTGGACGGAAGGTATGTCCTAATTGTGAGCGTAGTACCGTAAGAGAAGTAAGTCCACGGTACTGTAGCATTTGTGGACAGGCAATAGATTGGGGTACAGATGATTTATAAAAAAGACCCAGAACTTGAGAAGATTATGCACTATGACATTTAGGAGGAATAGATTATGCCAAGAAATACATTGATGGATTTGAACAACCATCTTTTCGCAGAGTTAGAAAGACTAGGTGATGAGGATCTAACGCAGGAAGAACTTGAAAAAGAAATCGAAAGAGCTGATGCAATCACAAAGGTTGGCAACGTTCTTGTTAACAACGCAAAAACAGCATTGGAAGCAACGAAGACGCAGATGGAATGGGGAAGACGTGAGAGCGTGCAAATTCCTGAGATGCTGCTAGAGAACAAAAATCATGAAAAGTAACAGAGTCTTTACCGATGAGCAAGAACAGTGGATCTATGACAATGCTAAGGGAATAGGAAATGTAGAACTAACAAATAAATTCAATGAACGCTTTGGAGAGCAACGAAAACCACAGCAGATAAAAGCTTGGAAGAAAAGGCATAAGGTTTCAAGTGGCTTAACTGGTCGGTTTGAAAAGGGCAGAGTAAACGAACACAAGGGGGATCATAGTTTCAGAATTCCAAACAGTGAGCACACAAGATTTAAAAAAGGAAATCGACCAAAGAACCATCTTCCAGTAGGAACAACTGTTAAAAACACAGATGGTTACTTCCAAACAAAAGTGGCAGAGCCGAATAAGTGGAAGCTGACACACAGACTCATCTGGGAAAAAGCCAATGGTCCTATTCCGAAGGACTACACCGTAACATTCTTGGATAAGAACAAAGAAAATTTAGAATTGAGCAATTTAGCACTATTGTCGCGGCGAGCTCAGGCAGTCGCACAGAACTACATCGGCTTATCTGAAGACCAAGAAATAAGTAAGTCGGTAATTCAACTAAGCGAGCTACAAGTAAAGCGAAACAGCCTACATAAGCGGCTAAAGGAGAATAAGAAATGAACTACGATGATCCATACAGAGAAGAGCTGCAGGTGATTGATAGAGAATTAAGAAATCACTATGAATACAAGAAACAACTTGAAGCTGTGAACGAGCGTATTGCTGAGATCGATGCGCAGTTGACTTCAATTGGGAGTCCTAGGATTATGAGCCCGGATGAAGCAAAGTACCAGAAGGGCACTAGGATCTATAGTGACATCAACATGCTGGAGCTATTCCAGGAGCAGGACCAACTTATAAAGCAAAAGCAAGACCTGCTTTACTTGATTGGCCGTGTACAGGTGAAGCTGAACAAGCTGGATGAAGAAGACATGCAGCTACTTGAGCAACGCTATAAGTACAAAAAGACACTAAGAGAGTTGGCCAAGTTGAAATATGTTGGAAAGAGTACAATAGTAAGGAAAGTTAATGAAATCCTAAATAAATTATGGTAATATTATGTCACAAAATAAAAGAGGTGTTAGTAATGGCAAGTTGGGATGAAATTGTGAAAGAAATGGGAAGTTTCCCAAATCAGTTTGATTCAATTAGAGCTAAATATTTAAAGGAACTGTCAAGCTACACGAATAGGAACACTATTGCGTATTATTCCTCATTTTTAAATAAGCCATCAGCCCCCGGAAGTGATATGAACGATCAAGACATGAATGGTTTTATGAATGCCATGAAAGGCGTTGATGCAAAGAAAGGTCTGGATTTAATTTTACACACTCCTGGTGGGTCTCCACTAGCAGCTGAAGCGATTGTTGATTACCTTAGATCGAAATTCAAAAATAATATTCGTGTGATTGTCCCTCAATTAGCAATGTCTGCCGGAACAATGATTGCATGTTCTTCTAAAGAAATTTTTATGGGAAAGGAATCGAGTTTAGGACCAATCGACCCTCAGTTTAATGGAATACCAGCATATAGTATTTTAAAAGAATTCGAACAAGCAAAAACGGAGATTATTTCTAATCCAGCAAGTACAAATTATTGGGCAATTTTATTAAACAAGTATCCTGCCGCTTTTGTTTATAGAGCACAAGAAGCAGTTGCATTATCAAATGAATTAGTTTTAAAATGGTTGCATCCAGGAATGGTAAAAAATAAAACTGATGCCGAGAAAATTGTTTCTAAATTAAATGAGCATGATGAATCTAAAGAGCACGGAAGGCATTTTAATATAGATTATTGTCGTAGCATTGGCTTAAAAGTTACCGCTTTTGAAGATGATCAAGAATTACAAGATAAAGTTTTAAGTGTTCACCATTCATTTATGATTACATTCGGAGGAACTCCAGCTGTAAAAATCATTCAAAATGATGACAGACCATGGATAGTTACGGCAACCAATTAGGAGGAAATATGAAAAAATACACAAGAAAAAATATAGTAGATGTATATAAAAAATTAGGAATATATGAAAAATCTACTAAGGTAGAGGTAAGTGATTTTGAGATTCCTAATGAATTAGTTTCTACATGTGACAAAAAAGAAAAAAAACAAAACAATACTAGCTATAACGGTTTTTATAAATTCTAATTTTGGGACATGTCCCATGACTTTTAGGTGTATAATGGGCGTAGGCGAAAACCATGAGCAGAAATGCTTGTGGTTTTTTTCGTATGCACATTCGAAGCTATCAGCTTAATTTGAAATCACCCTAAAACTATTCAATTCATATGAGTACTCCTTTTGTGTTTAATCTTTCCATGTACTAGCTTTCCGGCTGGCTGATAGTTTCCAATGTGTGTGCGATGTAGAAAGGAGCAAGCCTATGAAGAAATTAACAGACAAGCAAAAGCGTTTCTGTGAAGAGTATGTGGTCGATCTCAACGCAATACGTGCTTACAAGTTAGTATATACTAACTGTAAAAGTGATAGAACAGCATCTGCTAATTCTAGTAGACTGCTAGCAAATGCTAACGTTGCCGCGTACGTGTGTGAGCTGAAGGAACAGATCGCGCAAGAAACTAAGATAACTGCAGCAGATGTACTTAAAGATCTTATCGAAGTTAAAAACAGATGTATGCAAGCTACTCCTGTTAAAGTGTGGGATTCCGATTTGCACACTTATGTTAATTCTAATAAAGAGTTTACCTTTGACAGTAAAGGAGCTAATACGGCTTTAAAGTTAATAGGCGAACATCTAGGCATGTTCCAAAAGAAAGTTGAACTATCGGGTGGACTAGAAACAAAGCAGTCTAAGGTTGATGATGTAATCGAACAATTGAAGGTTGCTGATGAAGAATGAGCGATTTGCGATTAATTCTATCACCTAAGTTCAAAGCATTTCTAAAGTATGATGCAGAACTGGAAGCACTTGAAGGCTCAACTGCTGCAGGTAAGACAACCGTCGGGGTCTACAAGTTTATCTTGAAGGTTTGGCAATCCCCTAAGAAGCTTCACATCATCTCTGGTGATGACACAGGTACTGTAGAGAAGAACCTGATTAATAAAGACCTTGGGATTTTGGATGACTTCGGGGATTTGGTTGAGTACCGTGGCAATGGATCCAAAGAGTACAAGATGCCACACTTGATCGTGCATGCCACAACCGGAGACAAGATTGTCTTTATCGTTGGCTATTCCACAAAAGAGAAGTGGAAGGATGCATTAGGTGGACAGTACGGATGCCTACTTATCGATGAGGTAAATACAGCTAACATGGAGTTTGTGCGCGAGTCTATTATGCGTGCAGACTATACCATGATGACGTTGAACCCTGACGATCCATCACTCCCTGTGTATAAGGAGTACATTAACCGTTGTCGCCCCATTCAGAAATGGACAAAGGAAACGCCACAAGAGATTCTAAATGATTTAAACGAACCGAAGCATCCAAACTGGATACACTGGTTTTTTAATTTCGATGATAACTATGGATTATCTGTAGAAAAGAAAAAGCAGATCATCGAATCAGTGCCTGTTGGCACAAAACTTTGGAAGAATAAAATTAAAGGGCTCCGTGGAAGAGCCACAGGGCTTGTTTTTAGTAACTTCGAACGTAAGACGAATGTTATTACGCACGAGCGATTAATCGCTCAAATAGGCGGCAAAGACAAGCTCAGGAAGGCCTTTAAGGTTTTCACTGTAGGCATTGATACAGCCTACTCACAAAAGTCACCCGATACGATTGCGATGTTGTTCCAAGGAATAACTGTTGACGGCAAACTGATAACACTTGATGAAGAAGTTTACAACAACGCGGATCTGCAGATTCCGATTGCGCCAAGCGATACAGTCCAAAGATTAGTTGACTTTGCGGAACGAAATCGAGAGAAGTGGGGATATGCGAAGTACATGTTCTTGGATTCGGCCGATCAAGCGACCATCACAGAATGGCAGAAATACAAACGCTTGAATGGCAGCATCTACGAGGTGATACCAGCCTACAAGAAAACAAAGATTATTGACCGTATCAACCTACAGCTAGGATGGATTGCTAAAGGTGATTACCTAGTGCTTGAGCACTGCAAGAATCACATACATGAGCTAGAAGTCTACAGCTGGAAGGAAAATAAATATGAACCTGAAGATGGTAACGATCATACGATTAATGCAAATCAGTATGCATGGCTTCCATTTAAGAGAGAAATAGGAATTGGAGGAAAGTAACCAATGGGTATTGGAATGAACATCAAGCAAGCTATTCAATCATGGCTTGAAATAAAACCTGCTGATCGAGAAGGTGTAACGATTGGCGAAGCCTACGATTATGAATTTAATGCGGGTATAAACCGAGTATGGATGCGTGGCCAACCAGCAGAATTATCAGCGCTCTATAAGCAGATAAAGGATACTAACAACAAGAATGCAACATTCTGGGGAGCAACGCCGTCTACACCGATTCATAAGATTCATACAGGACTGCCAGGATTAACGGTGAGAGTATTAACGGACATCGTTATACGTGATTTGAATAAAATCGAAGTCGATAAGCGTAATGACGAATGGCAGAGGATTGCAAATGATAACAATTTGAAGAAACTGTTTAAGCAAGCAATCAAAGATACTCTGTATGTTGGGGATGGTGCTTTCAAGATTTCAGTTGATAGCGATGTTTCAGATGAGCCAATCATTGAGTTTTATCCAGGAGATAAGATTGACTTAATCTACAACCGTGGAAGATTAGTGGAGATTGTTTTTAAAACGGTTAAGATTCAAGAAGGAACAACACGTAAGTACTTACTAAAGGAACGCTATGGATATGGCTATGTTAAGTATGAGCTATTTCACGTGAATGGATACAGCTTAGATAAGACAGACTTGTACGAGTTGGAAGAAACAAAGGACCTAGTAGACGTGCAGTTTGGTGGGTATAACGAGGAAACAAAAACAAAGGGAAGCTTTATGATGGCAATCCCTTTTTCTATCTTTGAATCAACCATGTACAAAGGTCGAGGTGAATCAATTTTTGATAAGAAAAAGGATTCATACGATGCGCTTGATGAGGTTGTTTCGCAATGGGCAGATGCAGTTAGAGCAGGGCGTGCGACAAAGTATATTCCTGATTCGTTAGTGCCTAAAGGCGCTAATGGAATGGACCTTCTACCAAATGACTTTGATGATCGCTTTATAAAAACAGGAAACGCTATTGGTGAGGATGCAAAACAGCAAATCAGCGTTGTACAGCCTTCAATTCCGACAGAGAACTATCTGCAGAGCTACATTACTTATTTGGACCTATGCCTACAAGGCTTGATCAGTCCATCCACATTAGGCATTGATACAAAGAAGTTAGAGAATGCTGAAGCTCAGCGAGAGAAAGAGAAAACAACTCTGTATACAAGAAATGCGATCATTGAGGCCTTTACAGAGATGGTCCCTAAGCTAATAACAAGTGTGCTTATGGTAAAAGATGGAATGACTAATAAGGGCTTGTCACAATTACTTGATCTTGATGTGAATGTTGATTTCGGAGAGTATGCAAATCCATCGTTTGAAGCTGTTGTTGAGACAGTTACAAAGGCTAAGCAAGGTGGTGTTATGTCAATAAGAACCGCGCTAGACGAGATGTATGGCGAATCTAAAGAAGATGCTTGGAAAGATGAAGAAGCACAACGTATTGCTGAAGAAAGTGGTGCAGTGCAGCTACCGGAGCCGAATGTGCCTGCAGATATGTTTAGTTAATGGACTACGATATTGCTGAAGCGTTTAGACGTATCGAGCTTGAACTGATTTCGTCTATGAAACGTAACTGGCAAAGGCACAATGAAGAAGAAAATAAATACGGCTTCACCTGGTCTAGATGGCAGGCAGAGCAATTAAAGTCTTTGGAGGAATTCAAAAAGAAAAATCCAAGACTTTTTTCTTCAGAATTCAAAGCAATCAATGAGCAATTTCTTGATAGCATTCTTGGTCAAAAAGAAACAAACTTCTTTGGAGTGCATTCCCGTAAGGTGCAGGCTTTAGTTAAAGCGACGACTGGCGATCTAGTAAAGGCTGAGCACGCCATGTTACGTAAGGCAAATGATGAGTACCGCAAAGTCATTTACAATGCACAAACGTATTTAGCAAGTGGCGCAGGAACACTTGATAAAGCGATTGACATGGCCAGTAATGATTTTCTTACTAGAGGGATTAATTGTGTTGTGTACAAAGGTGGCAGACACGTCAATATGGCAACATACTCAGAGATGTCGCTACGTACAACGAATAAGCGTATCGGTATGTATGCAGACGGCGCTAAACGTCAGGAATTAGGTGTGCATACCGTCAAAGTTTCACGGTATGGTATGTGTTCTAAAACCTGCCAACCATGGCAGGGACGTGTGTATGTTGATGATGTGTATAGTGGAGGAACACCTGAAGAAGCTGAAGAACTTAACTTACCTTTGTTGAGCACGGCTATATCCGGTGGTTTATTCCATCCAAATTGCAAGCATCACCTAAGCACTTATTATCCTGGTATGGATAACGACGATGATGGTGATCCAAGACAGCCGACATATGAGAATCCACCAGGCACACAAGAGCATCACTACCTACAGCATCAAATCCAGCGTGAAAGAAGACTACAGGTCGGTTCTTTAAGTGAAGATAAAATTAGAGAACATGCGGATAAAGAACAACAGTTAATAGGGCTTGATGAGAAGTATGTAAAACAAGCAGAGCAGTATTCTTCTTCTACTACAGATTATGAAATAAAACTTGCTGATAATGAAGTTGTTAGAAAGTATTCAATTATTTTTAAGGGATACGTCCCTGCTGAATTAATCGCTGGTAGCGAAAGCTATACTTCTATGTTTGATAAATTTGGATTCAATAGATATGTAATTAGAAGGAGAATAGTTAATGTAGCTACGCCTCCTGGAGAAACAAATGTAGATATAGGAAATCCAGCACTTGCAAATAGCCTTCATGAAAGAGCTCATGATTTGATAAACCAACTGGTCATGAAAAATCTAGGTTTATTAGATGGAATGGTGTTAGAAGAGCATACAGTAGCAGATGTCAATCAAGAAAAACGACGATTATATATATCGATGTTTGAAAACTGTTTTAGTGATAACCTATCATTTGATGAAATAATGGAAGAAGTAAAAAATGATATTAGTTTACGGGCAACAGACGTTGGAGAATTGATATCAGAGGCATTAACTCAATATTTTGGCGGAAAATATAGCAAAACCTCAAAAAAGGTGTATGATTGGTTTGTAAAGGAGTGGCTAAAATGAGTGAAACATATGGGCATGAATTAGACTTCGCTAGAGAATATATGTTTGTTTTTCCGATAAGAGAAGAGCCTGGATATCATATTCATTTTACAAAAAATTGTCCTACGGAAATTAAGGATAAGGTTTTGGAACTTTATCCTAAATTAATTGAAGAAACAAAGAGAAGACACAAAGAGGGTTTATACACTAGCAAAGATTATTTTTTCTAATAGTCGGCTAAATCGTTTGTTTATCAAGCATCCTAGAATAGGGTGCTTTTTTCATGCATGAAAGGAGAAAGGGAAATGGTGCAAGTAAAAGTCACACAGGATTATTTCGATAGAGAACAAGATAAATTGATGATTGTTGATGAGCAATTTGAATGTTCTCAAGAACGTGCTGAGTTTCTTACGATGTTCGGAGTAGTGGAAATCGTAAGTGAAGGTGAAGAAATCATCGAAGAAACAGAAGTCACTGCAGAAGAGTAGTGGCTTTTCTTATGGCCAATCACGATATGCCTTAAAAACTGTGCGTGTTTGATTTAAGGGAGACACCCAAAAAACAGGAGGAACTATGAAAGAAGTATTAAAGTATCCGCTTCACATTCAGTTTTTTGCTGATGATGGAGCACAACCAAACACAGGAGATGGAAATGACAACAACGGTGCTTCACCTAGCGCGCAAGGAGCAAATACAAACGTTTCTATCGACTACGACAAGATTGCTGATGTTTTAGATAAGCGCGGATCACAAGCTCAATATGCTGCCCTGAAAGGGTATCTAAAGGAGCAGGGTGTATCTGCTGATGAAATGGATAAGGCAATCAAAGAGTTCAAGGATAAGAAAGAAGCTGACAAGCAATCTAAAGAAAAAGAACAAGCAGACATGCTTGCAGAAAATCAGCGATTAAAGCTACAGATTCAAAATATTGAAATCGATAAGAAGATTTCAGAACTTGCTGAAGGTGTCAGCGCTGAAAAATTACCTTTCTTAGCAAAACTTATTGATCGCTCCAAGCTGTTAAACGATAAAGGGGAAATTAATGAAGACAGCGTTAAAGCCGCTATTGAAGAAGTTGTGAAGGCATTCCCTGATTTCAAAGCGCAGACAGGAACGACACAGGGCTTCACAAAAATCGGAGCAGATGGCTCCAACTCAAAGGCATCATTAGACGATGTCCTTGCCAAAAATTTTGGTGTTAAAAAATAGGAGGAATATTAAATGCCAAATACAATCGAATATGCAAAGAAGTATGTACCATTATTAGATCAGGTTTATGCACTCGCATCATTAACAGCCGACCTAGAATCTGATCCAGAACTAGCTAAAGAAGGAGCAAATGCGAATGAAATCGTTATTCCTAAGTTAGAGATGGATGGTTTAGGAAAATATGACCGTAACGAAGGCTATACAAAGGGCAATGTTAAGTTCAAGTATGAAACTGTTAAGTTCAACTATGAGCGTGGTCGTGCATTCAATGTAGACAACATGGATGAAGAAGAAACAATGAATGTGATTGCTCCAAAGATTATGGGAGAGTTCACACGTACAAAGGTAGCTCCTGAAGGAGATGCATTTACCTTTGCCAAGTTAGCAGGTAAGACAGGCGTTTCAAGTGCAACTGGTGCATTAGCTACTGGTGAAGCTGTGGTTAAGGCGTTACGTACAGCATCTACAAAGATGGATGAAGACCAGGTTCCAACAGAAAGCCGTATCCTTTACATCACGCCTACATTAAAGGGCTTGATTGATGATCTAGACACAACAAAGTCTAAGGCTGTTCTAAACAAGTTCTCAAAGGTTGTAGAAGTTCCACAAGCACGTTTCTACACAACAATTGATTTACTTGATGGTAAGACTGGTGGAGAAGAAGCGGGTGGTTTCAAAAAGAACACAGCCGGTAAGGAAATCAACTTCATGATTGTTGAAAAGTCTGCAATCTTAAAGTACAACAAGCACATTGCACCAAAGATTGTTACACCTGAACAAAACCAAACAGCAGATGGTTACATCTTCGGATATCGCAAATATGGCTTAGTTGATGTGTATGAAAACAAGCTTGCTGGTGTATATTGCCACCACGTTGCCTAATAAGAGGTACAGATTATGGCAGAAACAGTAGGAAAAATCTTCGTTAAAGAAGTGGATCTAGAAGAGGTTGAACAAGTTGAGCCTATTGAGCCAATTGTTGAACCGGAGATTCAGCCTGAAATCGAAGAAACAGATAAGAAAAGCAACAAGAAATGAGGTGATGTAAATGCAATACGTCGATAAAGCGTATTACAAGGACACCTATAACGGTATTATCTTGACTGAGGATAATGCTGATAGATATTTAACGATTGCTTCACGGCAAGTTAACACTATCTGTAGAGGAAAAATCGAAGGGATGGGCTTTGACAGCCTGTCCCCTTTTCGTAAGTCTTCTATACAAGAGGTGATATGCCGGCAAGCAGAATTTCTTTATCAAAACGAAAGCATGTTAGAAACATACTTAAGTAGCTATGCAATTAACGGTGTTTCAATGCAGTTTGGTCAAGCGTGGAATCTACATGTAGAAGGTGGAATTGCAATGCCTGAAGAATTGTATCAAACACTACTTAGGACAGGTCTTTGCTATAGAGGGTTTAGCTATTATGGGTAGTTGGCCTTCTTTAGTTTTGCCACAGTTCTGCAAGACACCAATTCATTTGATTTTCCATCAAGAAGGAATTGATGAAGATGGAGCACCGATCAAAGCTGTAGAGTTGGATGCCTTGTGCAATTATCAAGGCTCTGCAAAGCGCGTACGTACCGATAAAGAGACGTTTGTGCAATTGACGGGTATTTGTCTATTTAACGGAGATATAGCTCCTAACGTGCTTGAAATTGGCACAGGCGAGGCGATTATCTTCGGAGAGAAGAGGACCATCGTTTCTGGGAAGAAGGCACGCAATCCTGATGGAAGCGTGAATTATTGTGAGGTAGATCTTGGGTAAGGTTAGAATCCATTACGGAAACGTTGCTACATTGCGAGATGGATTACGGCAGGCATTGTACAAGACGGCTGATGCTATCCGTACAGACGTGCGCGATAAGCAGGTAATACCGTTTGACAAAGGAACCCTGCAGGAAAATACGTTTATTGATGATACACGTAATCCTGATAACGCTTATGTAGTTTCATCCACTCCATACGCTCGTAGGCTTTATTTTCATCCGGAATACAACTTCCGTACAGAAAATAATGAGCATGCAGGTGGTAAGTGGTTTGAACCGTGGACCTCTAAAGGCAAATATGCAGGTTGGGTAAAAAGACGATTTGAATCGTTTGCAAAGGAGTGTGCAGATGTCTAGTACAATGAGACTTTATGAAATTAGAAACTGGCTGAAAACATTAAATTTATTTGAACATTACTATATCGGTAAGTTAGATCAGAAGCCTGATAAGGCAATAGGTGTTTATCAGTTGTCTACTTCTGGCAGTCCAATAATGGCATTAGGTAACAAGTCCTCTTACAACGTTAAACGCGCATCGCTATTGATTCACTGGAACAACAATGCCAGGGAAACCGATGAAGCGGCAAATATGCTTTTTGAAACAATCATGAATGCAAAACATCCAACTATAGGTGATTGGAAAGTGCAGTTTATTAACATGCTAGTTCCGGAACCGCAAGATGTCGGAACAGATGATAAAGGAATCTATGAATCAGTCATAGAAATCGAAATTTATTATGAAAGGAAATAAATAATATGTCTGAAAAATATACAGGTGTATTCCCAGTATTTAACAATGAATTCAAGTTTGATATTGGCACAAAAGATGCTCCAAAGAAAGTTAATGTAGCGGATTTGGAGTCTTTTTCAGTATCATTCTCTAATGGTATTGAAAACTGGAATCCTATGGATACAAAAGGTTGGCAGCGCGGTCTGATGACTTCTAAGTCTTTGAAGATTGAATTCAAGGGTAAGAGAAACATCGGCGACGAAGGCAACGACTACATTGCTTCTCTTGCTTTCAAGACAGGCAAGGAAGCCACAATTCCATTTGAATGGACAATGGTAAGTGGTGCAAAGTTAGCTTTCAATGCGATTGTGGATGTTACATCTGCTGAAGGTGGAGACTCGACAAATGTTGGAGCATTAGAATTCACAGTTAACTCTGATGGAAAACCAACTTATACTCCAGCAGTTTAAAAAAACAAAAAAATAGAAAGGAATGGGCGGTCACGACGGCTGCCCTTTTAAATGTATATGGGAAAAATTATCGATATTAGTGCAAAGCTCGTAAATGAGCCTAAGTTCTTACAAGTTGCGGAAGGAAAAACATATAAAGTTGACGACCGCAAAAATACAGTTCTACAGATGAATGCACTACTTAGTGAGGGTGCAACTTCCGTAGAGGGAATCGATAAGGCTATTAAGTTAGGTCTTGGAGAAGAGGCTTTTAAAGAAATTGAAGCAATGGAATTATCTATTACAGCTTATCAATCATTATTCATTGGCATAATGGCTCTTGTTACAGATAAGTCATTTGAAGAAATGGAGCAGACTTTTCGTAACACCACAGCATAGTGATGAGTCTTACTATGACTTGTTTGAAGATTGGGATTTAATCGATGCTTCAGTTACTCAGCAATATGGAATCCGTTTAAGATATGAGCCTGAAATGCAGTGGGGAGAGTTCTGCACTCTACTTACTGGTTTGAATGGAGATACGCCATTAGGACATGTGGTTGATGTTAGATCCACTACGGATAAAGAACGCATTAAAAACATGTCTGCAAGCGATAAAAGGATACGAGCTGAATGGCAGGCAAGACAGAGTAAGAAACCTATCGATAGCAAGTCCTATATGCAGTCTATGAGAGCCCTTGAAGAAGCCATGAAGGCATTGGCTTCGTAGAAATGAGAGGTGATTAGATGGCAACAGAAGTAGGGTCCGTTGAATTAGGTGTCAAGCTTAATGACAATCTTGAAAAAGATGTAGCAAAAGTTGCGAATAAGGCAGATAGCATCTTAACCGGTAGGTTTAATGCTATTGGTGCTACTATTGGCAAAGTTTTAGCCATTACAGCTTTAGCGAGATTTGGATCGCAATGTATTCAATTGGGCTCTGACCTTGCTGAAGTTCAGAACGTTGTTGATGTTACATTCCCTACAATGTCAAAACGTGTAGATGAATTTGCACGTAACGCAATAACAAGTATTGGCATGTCGCAGAAAGTAGCTAAGGAGTACATGGGACAACTTGGTTCTATGGCACAGGCATTTGGTTACGGCGAAGCTGCATCGTACGATATGGCTTCAGCTATAACAACGTTAACAGGTGATGTGGCATCATTCTATAACCTATCGAATGATGAGGCATTTACTAAGTTGAAATCTGTATTTACAGGTGAAACAGAATCACTCAAGAGCTTGGGTGTCGTTATGACTCAATCGGCTCTTGATGAATACGCTTTGGCGAATGGTTTCGGTAAAACAACAGCCAAGATGTCAGAGCAAGAAAAGGTAGCATTACGATTGGCATTCGTGCAAAATGCATTATCTAATGCTGCAGGAGACTTTGAAAGAACATCAGACGGTTGGGCAAATAGCACACGCGTCCTATCGCTTCGTTTCGAAGAGCTGAAGGCGACAATTGGCCAAGGTTTGATAAATGTATTAACTCCAATTATCGGTGTCATAAACGTCATTCTAGGAGGTCTACAGACACTTGCAAATTACTTTGTCGCTTTTACAAGGCTAATCACTGGTGGCAAAGGCGCAGCTGGTGCCACAGGAGCGATAGCATCCAATATAGGTAAGGCAGGCGCTGCTGCAGGTGGATTAACCTCTGGACTCGGTAAGGCAGGTAAAGCTGCAGATAAATTAAAAGGAGCTCTTGCTGGATTCGATGATTTGAACGTGTTACACGATTCAGAAGATTCAGGAGCCGGAGGCGGTGGAGGAGCTGGAGGCGGTGGTGCCGACTTTGGTTCTTTAGGCATTCCGGATGGCTCAATCGACATGAGCGGAGTAGATGAAATCTACGATCGTGTTAAAGGTATATTTGATAAAGTTACTGGATTTCTAAAAGACCACAAAGTAATCATCACTTCACTTTTAGGTGGAATGTTTGCAGGATTTGCGACTTTTGGAATCATAAAGAATTGGAGTGCTATTAAAGGCGTCTTCACTGGACTTTTAGCGCCTCTAAAGGCATTAGCAACAGGGTTTTCTACCTTCTTCACAGGTATAGCTAACGGTGAAGGGGTACTAACATCATTGCAGGCAGTCTTTGGTACGGCAACAGGAACGGCTTTATTCTTCGCTGCGATTGTAGCTGCAGTATCTGCAGCACTCATCTATTTGTATCAAACAAGTAGCGATTTTAGAGCTTTAGTACAGACAGCACTAGATAGCTTGTTGGGCATCCTTAGCAATCTATGGAATAACGTTTTAGTTCCTTTAGGTGCATTTCTGTTAGATGTATTCAACACGGTCATCGTACCAATTGCGACCTTCTTAGCACAGGTGTTTGTTAAAGCAGTTGATGTACTCTTTAGCGGTTTATTATCACTTTGGAATAACGTGCTTGCGCCAATAGCCAATTTCTTGGTCACAGTCCTAAGCATTGCCTTAAAAACAATTGTAGATGTGTGGAATGGTTGGAAACCTGCCATTGAAGCAATTGGAGCAGGTGTTGCATGGGTTTGGAACAATATCTTATCTCCACTAGCAGATTTCATTAAGGGAGCAATGCTGGATGCATTTGCGGTTCTTGGCAAATTCGTTGATGAGTTATTGAAGAGTGCAACTTCGATGTTCAAAGGCTTTTCCGATTTCTTGGTCGGCATATTCACATTAGATGTTGATAAAGCTATGCAAGGAGTCCAGGAAGTACTTCGTACATTCTTAGGATTCTTGGATAGAGTTTTCGGAACAAATTTCAGCTCATCGTTTAAGTTTATCAACGGAATTGTAATGGCGTTCTTTAGCGGAACACAGCAAATTTTCGATGGTATCAAACAGATATTTGGTGGTTTGATTAATTTTGTCCAGGGAATATTCACAGGAAACTGGAAACAAGCTTGGCAAGGTATTGTCGATATCTTCGGTGGCATTTTTAGTACGATTTCAGGTGTGGTAAAAGGACCAATCAATGCGGTTATTGCCATCGTCAATGGTGCAATTAACCGAATAAACGGCGTGGGCTTTACCGTACCGGATTGGGTGCCTATTATCGGCGGAAAAGGTTTCCGAGTAGATTTACCTAATATTCCGGCATTGGCCCAAGGTGGATATGTTGGAGCGAATGCTCCACGATTAGCTTTGATTGGTGATAACCGTCACGAAGGTGAAATCGTTTCGCCTGAGAGTAAGATCTATGAACAGACCAAACGTGCGATAGATGATGCGCTAATGGCATCACAAGGTGGTAATGGTCAAGAAGTAATTATCCGATTAATGTATGAAATCTTAGAGACACTACAAAATCTAGGAATCGTGATTGACCAAGATAAACTACTAAAACTAATAGATCAAAGAAATAAACAATTACAGTTAGCAAAGGGAGGTTAAAGCATGATTGATTATGAATTGATAAAAATTAAAATTGACGGTGTAGATCTCCCTGCGCCAACTAAATTTAAACCGGAATTTGGTGATCTAGACAGTGACAGTTCGTTGCGTGATGTAAAAAAAGGAATTATGCATCGTATGCGTATCCGTGCCGGTGTATTTAAAATTTCACTAACTTATTCCATCGATGACCTTGAGGTCGTATCGAAAGTGATGAACATGTTAGAACCGCCGGAGTTTATGGTTGAAACGCTAGATATTAAAACACTACGACGTAAAACGTACAAGATGTATTGTAGTAAAAGTAAATTTGAATATATCGCTGTTGGTGATGGCATTTTTAGCCAAGGCTACACCTTTGATTTGACGGAGTGCTAGAGAATATGAAAGTCTATATTAAAAAAGGAAATGCAACATCTGTTGAAATAACAGATCTAGTTGTATCGTTCAATTCGTCTAACAGTATGCAAGAGGATAGACTTTTGGGTAATACTCCAAGCATGATGTTGGACCTCGATTTAAACAATACAGATGGTGTTCTTAGTGATTGTGCTGGGAACACCTTTTTGATTGATCTAAAAGAAGCTGATAGTACGGAAATTCCGACACAAGAATTTATCGTACAAGAAGCTCCAGAGAAATATACAAAGAAGTTATCACTAACCTTGTACGATGTAATGATCAAATTTAACAAGCCGTACAAGAGCTCGTTAGCGTATGAAAAGGATAAATATCCAACTATCTCTCAACAATTAGATGAGATGTCTAATTTGGCTGGTGTGAGAATTGATAAAACAGGGTTATCAAATACTGTGCTGAACAAAAAAGCTCAGTGGATAGATACAACAATAATCATGCGCGATTACATTGGATGGATTGCTGAGTTAAGCGGTACAAATGCACTCATTAACGAGTCGAACACGCTTGTTTTTAGAAATCTCTTTACAGCTGATCATGACATAGAATTTACATCAGATTTTGAAAAAACAGATTTAATAACCGTCTCACGTGTTGCGTATGATGACGGTGTTAATTTGATTGCTTCAGGAAACGATACAGGAAAGACAATTTACATTGATGCAAACAATTCCTATTGCGATAGCCAAACCTATACAGATGCTATTTTAGCGAAGTATAATGGCCAATCATTCTACGGTATGTCAAGTTTAAAAACCTTTGGTAAAGATACGATTAAATTAGGTGATACGGCCACATATGATGGCAACAAGTGTATCGTCTTGAGCATTAAGCGAAAGTATGTAGGTACACAATCTGTTGTCGAACTTGATGGAGAGGTTGCATTAAAGAATGTCGATTCTGTTGTTACTAAGGTATCTGATAAAGTAAGAATCAAACGCCTACAGGTTAAAGTGGATCAAGATGCAAACAAGCTTGAAATTGTCGCAAAGAATCTTGAAGATGCAAAAGGCGATGTAGGTAATCTACAAGTTGAAACAAACAAAATTAAGACACAAGTCGAAAATATTTCTGCTGGAACAGTTTCTGGTACAAAGCAATATTATCTACAAACGACGTCAGAAGATAAACCGTCCAAAACAGATTCAGCATGGACTACTACAAAGCCACCGTCAATAGCGGGACAGCATATGTGGTACATGCTTGCAGATGTTTTGGCCAATGGTTCTGAAATTAAACACGATCCATTTGAACTGACGGGTATTAAAGGTGATGCAGGTAGGGGGATTGTTGGTAATCCTAAGCTAACGTATCAAGCGAGTACGAGTTCTATAGTACCTCCAACTGGTCAGTGGTTAGAGAATATACCACTTGTTAATGAAGGCTATACGCTATGGACTAAGACTACATATACCTACAGTGATAAGACGACATCGGACGTATATTCTCCGTCAATAGCAGGCAAATCGGGTAGAGGTGTTAAACATGCCGAACCGCAATACTATTTGTCGACATCTAAGACAGAATTAGTAGGTGGTGAGTGGTCAAATATGCAACCTGAAAAGACCAAAGATACATGGATATGGACGAGATACAAAACCATCTTTACTGATGATAGTATTGGTTATTCCGAAGCGGTCAAAGCTGATACATTAAATGGATGGATTGATGTATCTATTGCCAATAAGTCAACCATTGAACAGTTGAATAATTCCATTAATTTATCCGTGCAAGAAACAACAGCGATTAAAAAATCGTTACAATCAACAAACGATGATTTACATGCATTAGAAGCACAGACACTACAATATGCGACTAAAGCAGAATTGCAGCTGACGAAAGACAGTATTAGTCAAACGCTGACGGAAGAAATAGATGGTAAAACTGCTGTCCTGAAACAAATCAAGTTGCAATCAGACGGCATGCATATTCAGGGCAAAGAAGGCTCGACAACTGAACAGGTGCTTGATGAAAAATCGTCAAAGATTGTGGTTAATGGGAAAGTCATGGTTGATGTCAATTCTACCGAAACACGAGTGCAATCATTAAAAGCAGAAGGCAATTTCGCAACAGGTGCGCACAAGTTTAAGCGTGGAACATTAAAAGAAATCAGCGGTGAAGTAGTTGCATGTACGAATATTTATTGGATTGGTGGTGAATAAGCATGGTTGCATTAAATAACAACTGGGTAAAAGTTGCACAAGTCCATAAAAATGTAAATGGTGGTATATACGACATCGTTTTATGGGCGAGAGAGCCTGACCAATGGATAGACATCGAAAACAATAAATCATGGATTGAAGTATCTCTCGATACAGAATGGGTACAGGGTAATACATACGGTGGTAATTACGTAATTGAATGTACTGGGTGTACTCCAATTAGCGGCGGTTCTCCTTACCATTTTGAAACGTCCAAAAACATATTAAGAGGTGGCTTTTGGGCTGGACATGACGATAACGGAAACTACACTACAAATTTATCTGCTAGTTTAACTTTCGGAGCGTATCCGCTAATGAATACATCACTAAGTGGTGATGTATCATGTAGAAATATTCCAAGAAAGAGTGTTGTTGATAATTATTCTCTGAACAATAGCGAAAATAAGTATGCTATTACATATACAAGAAAAGTAAACGCATATCGTGAACGCATGCGTATTAGTATCGTTAATGTTGAGCAAATAAAAGTTGTACAACCATACGAAAATGGTGCGGTTGTGTCTATGTCTGAAACTGAATGGGACAGAATTTATGAACTCACCAAAAATCTTGATAAGGGGAAATGTGAAATCGGTATTGTGTTAGAAACATGGACCGCTGATTTTAAAACTAAGATTGGCGAAAGTGCAGAATATAAACAAGAACTGACGATTACGGATTCTCCAACACTGGATAGCATTGTTGTATCAGACGAGGGAGTTGCAAAAACATATATTCCTAATGAATATGAATGCATGTCTTTATTGTCTAAGAAACGTGTTAAGGTGAGTGCAAGCGCCAAGAAACATGCAACGATTAAATCTATCACTGTAAGTGTTGGGGCGTTTAATAAAACAGTCAATACATCAACAACAGATGTTTTATTCGATGGTTTGACAAATGCAAATAGCGAGATCACGTACACGATTACCGCTACAGATAGTCGTAATAATGTTACAACTTGGACACAGAAAGCAAAGTATCATCAGTACGTTAGACCATCAATTATCAATCTAAATGTGGCTCGTAACGGTGCAGAAAGTAGCAATGGCGCAATTAGTGCAGATGGTGAATATTGGAATGGCAAGGTTGGTAATACAACCAACGCTATCAATATCACGATTACGGGTAGCGCAACTGGTAATACATCAGGATTACTTAATGGTAATAAGTGGTCCGCCACAAAGCCGATTGGTGGTGCAAATCCAAACCAAGCATATACATATACATTAACTGCCACCGATAGATTTGGGCAGTCGATTAGTCGTGACATTACATTGGCTATCGAAAAAGCGCTAATGCAACTTGGAAAAACACAGGTTGATGTAAATGGTAACTTCACAGCAGAAGATTACTATTTTAAGAAAAACAATAAGTATCAAAGAATGATTGATTTCTTTTACCCGGTTGGCTCAATCCTTATGAATGAGAATAAGGACTATGATCCAAACGCTATTCTTGGTGGTAAATGGGAAAAGATAAACGATAGATTGTTGATTGGCGCAAGCGAAGACATACCTATTAAATCACAGGGTGGCAGTGCCACCCATACTCACGGTAATAGAGACGGTCGTAACGGTAATCTAGCCGCTGCAATCGGTGCAACCAACAATAACGCAAACGTTATTGGTTACAAAGCCGCTAATGATACAAACTTAGCTGCGGTAGGAAATGCTACGTATGTTGTCGCTGGAAGTGGAGTAGGATACACAGGATGGAACCACTTTACGCAGGTAGTCGGTCAAACAGCGGAAGCCAGCACATTACCACCATATTACGCCGTTAATATTTGGCGAAGAATAGCTTAATTGAAAGGAGTATGCAAGCATGGAAATTAAGTTAAATGATGGCAAAACATTTGAAGTCTTGTCATATCAAAAAAATAGTTTTGAATTGATGATACCTTTTAAAAGGGTATACGATACAGCGGTTATTATGAACCAAAATAATGTTTCTAATGCAAGGATTGTGGAATCCAGCATTGGAAAAGAGAATGTTTTATATCAGTTTAAAACAGTTAAGATGTTGGGCTTTGAAACTAAGGTTGTTGATGAAAACAATGTGTCTATCCGATTTGCATTTGAAGAAATTCCAGCAACAGAAATGGAGTTAGCACAGTTGCGAGCCAAGATGGAGTTACAACGAAACGTGTTTCTGATTGGCATGAACCATGCAAGCCCAGAGGATGTAATACGTCTATGTGATGAATTAGACGGGTGGCATGAAAACAAATATCCGTATAAAAAGGGTGAACGATTCAAGCATAAAGGTAAACCGTATGAGGTTATCATGGATTTAGTTTCAGACCCAAATCAAACCCCCGATAAGTATAAAGCTCTGTATAAAGAAATAACGAAAGAAAATAAACCCATCTACCCAGAATGGAAACCTGGGATGGTTGGACAAAAAGGCGAACGGTATATCTACGCTGGAGATATCTGGGAGTGTACTTGGGATAATAATTCAAGAACCCCTGGTGGATTAGGTTGGAAGAAAATATAACGTCATAATTGAATTTTCGCAAAAATGAATTATAGTAAAAGTAACAACAGAATAAAGTATAGATAGCAAAGGCTATTTCCCAAAAAAACAAGGGAGATGGCCTTTTTTTACGTTAAAGGAGAAATAAAGATGACATTAAAAGGTATTGATATCGCTAGTTGGCAAAGTGGTTTAAATTTACATAACATTGATTATGATTTCGTTGTTGTAAAAGCAACCGAAGGTACAGGATATGTCAATCCATGCTGTGATATGCATGTACAGCAAGCGATTGAAATGGGTAAATTATTTGGAGTTTATCATTATGCAAATGGTTTAGATCCTATTGCTGAAAGTAATTACTTCTTAGAAAATATCCAAGGATATTTGAGAAAAGGAATTTTAGTACTAGATTTTGAATCAGGCGACAATGCAGCTTGGAACGCTAACCCTAATGGATGGGTAAAAGCATGGTGCGATAACGTTTATAACCAAACAGGTGTAAGACCACTGGTGTATATCCAAGCAAGTGCTTTAGATAAAGTCAGTGGTATTGGTGATTACGGATTATGGGTAGCACAATATGCATCATATGAGCCTACGTATTATCAAGATATACCATGGAATGAAGGTGCTTATGATTGTGCAATGAGACAATATGCAGGCAGTAATGGTCGTGTTTATGGATATGACGGTGGTGTTGATTTAGATAAATTCTATGGCGATGCAGAAGCATGGATGAAATATGCTAATCCAAATGGTGAATATGTTGCACCACAACCACAAGTTCAGACATACGCTCAACCATCCTTACAGTCTGGTAGCACAACATACATCGTACAGGCAGGCGATACATTATCAGGAATTGCGACAAGATACGGCACGACATATCAGCACCTCGCAGCAATTAATAATATTGCGGATCCAAATATAATTTATCCTGGACAGGAAATTCTTATTGATGGTACTGCACCTATTAACACTACAAGTGAAGAGTATTACACAATTCAAAGCGGAGATACATTATCTGGTATTGCAGCCAAGTTTGGAACTACATATCAATATCTTGCGGAATTGAATGGGATTGTTGATCCAAATAAGATTTATGCTGGTACAACTATCAGAATCAGATAGAAAGGACCAAAACTATGAAGAATGGTATTGATCCAGTAACAATACAACTTATAATCGGTGCAATTAGTGTAATCATATCCGCAATCGTTGTAGTAATTACAGTTAGCAAAGGCAGTGAATCACAGGCAAAAGAAACTGGAAAGATACTTGCAAGTATCGACAGCATGAAGGAAGTGCTTGCTGATTTAAAATCGACAACCAAGGATGTTACCGCAAGAGTTACATCCTTGGAATCAAAAGTAGCAACAGAAGAAGCAACGCTAGTTTTGATTACATCAAGACTAGAACAATTAGAAAAAAAGAAAGAAGGTAATTAAATTATGAAAGATAAAAATTATTGGATCAAATGGGCAAAGGCGGCAGGAAGAAGAGCCTTGAAAACAGCAGCACAGACATTTGTTGCAACAATCGGAACAACAGCAACAATCGGAGCAGTTGACTGGAAGTTAGTTTGTTCTACATCTGCTCTAGCTGCGATTTTATCAATTGGCACTTCTTTAGCAGGCTTACCAGAAGTAGAAACTAATGATATCGCCGAAGAAGATTTAAAATAAATTGCTTTTCCTAAAATTCCTCCTTCCCTTATCGTAATTGATGTTGCGGTAGGGGGAATTTTATTTTATATTGTAGGCATGGAAACAAAAGATGATATTAAAATAAAGGTAAGAAATTATATCAATGTGGCATGTGATCTACTTGATATTCCTACTCCATATATCCATTACAACATACCAAAATATATGAAGGAGCAAGGAAAGGAAATTGCTATAACGATAAAAAAGGGAAAGCATTATCATATTTACTTGAATATTGATTATGAAAATAAGTCTATATTATATAATGCTTGCTTGCATGAATGTAGACATGTATATCAATATATTGTTTGTGATAGTCCAATGGCTTATATGATAGAGCCAAAAGATTTGGTAGATGCATGGAGAAATAATTTAAAATGCTATATCGGAAATCAAATTGAAGATTATGAATTACAACCACTTGAATTAGATGCATATGCTTTTGGTGATTATGTGTATAACACAATGTATGGTCAAGAAATGATAGTGCGTAAAGACTTTGTACGCAGAGCATTATTAAAAAGAATGATGGAATTATCGGATATTTATACAGAAGAAGAAGTATTATCTATAGCAAGTGATTATTTTAATATAGAACAAAAAAGACCGCTATATAGTTAGCGGTTTTATTGTATATAAACTCTTCTGATGCATACATTATTAAGTATGTATAATTTAGAGTTCGATTTTGAGTATACAGGCAGGGGTAGAGAGAATCGAACTCCCATCAGCGGTTTTGGAGACCGATGTACTACCATTGTACGATACCCCTAAAATAAAAAGTGACGCGTACGGGATTCGAACCCGTGAATGCCGCCGTGAAAGGGCGGTGTGTTAAGCCACTTCACCAACGCGCCAAGTGCTTGTATAATATAGCACGCCTAGAAATTGTTTGCAATCATTTTATTCAAAAAAATCAAAAAAATTTGCTTGGATAGAAATAAGTGCTTATTTTAGTGCATATCTAACGTAATTTTATTTATTTAATATAGTGGTCTGATATAATTACATCAACAGAACGACGGATTATTATCGTTATAATATGTAGAAGGAGAGGTTTTTATGATTGATTATAGTGAGGGTAGTGGAAAACAGTATCATACTGGTGTTGGGAAAGGTGATGTTGGAAGATACGTATTCTTACCAGGAGATCCAAAGCGTTGTGCTAAAATTGCAAAGTATTTCGATGATGCCGAACTCGTAGCGGACTCACGTGAATATGTAACTTATACAGGCTGGTTAAATGGTGTAAAGGTATCTGTTACTTCAACAGGTATTGGTGGACCTAGTGCTTCTATTGCGATGGAAGAGTTAACTGCAGTTGGCGCAGATACATTTATCCGTGTAGGTACATGCGGTGGTATGGATTTAAGTGTTAAAAGTGGTGATCTAGTTATCGCAACCGGCGCAATCCGTATGGAAGGAACTTCAAAGGAATATTCTCCTATTGAATATCCAGCTGTTCCAGACTTAGATATTGTAAATGCTTTGGTAGAAGGTGCTCGTCGTGTTGAACATCCATATCATACAGGTGTTGTTGAGTGTAAGGATGCTTTCTATGGACAGCATCGTCCAGAAACGCTTCCAAATGGACCAGATTTAATTCGTAAGTGGGATGCTTGGCTCAAGATGGGTGCGAAGGCTTCTGAAATGGAATCTGCAGCTCTATTTATCGTAGCTAGTTATTTACACGTTCGCTGTGGCACTGTACTTCTTACAGTCGCAAACCAAGAACGTCAAAGAGCAGGTTTACCAAACCCACAAGTCCACGATACAGACCTAGCAATCAAGGCAGCGATTGAAGCGGTCAAGTACTTGATTGAACAGGATGGTAGTGCTGACTAAAAAACTCATTCATAAAGAATGAGTTAGTCTCTAAGAGAATACCAATCAGTATATTTTCTAAATGCAGAAGGGATTGCAAGTGATTGCAGTTCCTTTTTATTTGCGAGGTAGTAATGTTCATCTAATGTATGTTGGATTTCTGCTACCTTGATTTCATATGCACGCATGTGCCACTCAAGATGCGTAAAGATATGTTTTGCTTCAGGTAGGGTTGTAATCTTAAGAGGAGTAAACCCTAATGATTCAACATGACTAATCATTTCTGATTTTGTTAGATGTGCATCCACTCCAGGGAACTCATATAAACCTGCTAGAAGTCCTTTGTGAGGTCGCTTATGAATCAAGAAGGATTGATCATCACGAATGACAAAGAGCGTACGCTCTAATATCTTTCTACCTTTTAAAGAAGAGCGATATGGGATGCTATCTGTCATCTGATTTTGATATGCGTAACAGTTTTTATTGAGCGGACATTTTTTGCATTGGGGAGCACCGTTTGGTACACAGATAGTTTCACCAAGTTCCATGATACCTTGATTAAATGAGGCATAGTTAGGATTTAACTGTTTAGGACTGTAGAAATCATTGAGTTTTTCTTCGATCGTTTCTTTTACCTTTGGTAAACGAATATCCTCTGTGATTCCGTAATATCTTGTTAGTACGCGTAGTACATTTCCATCAATTGCTGGCGCTGGAAGATTATATGCAATCGAAGCAATAGCACCGGCTGTATATGGACCGATACCTGGGAGTATCTTTAGTAGTTCGAAGTCTTTCGGCAACTTACCATCATAATATTCCATCAAAAATATGGCACACTTTTTTAGATTTCTTGCACGACTATAATATCCAAGACCTTCCCAAAGTCTCATCAGACGATCGTCATCGCAGTTAGCTAAGCTAGCTATATCAGGTAACTCATTTTTGAATGCAATATACTTTGGCTTAACAGCTTCAATACGTGTTTGTTGCAGCATAATCTCGCTTAACCAAACATCATAAGGATTGCCCGTATCACGCCAAGGCATACTGCGTTTGTTTTGGTCGTACCATTGTGTTAACTTCTTGATATCTGTATTTTTCATCTGATTTATTTTAACAGATATTGTATGGGTTAGTCATTTTAGATACAATATAATCAAATATGCGAGCATAATTTAATGGTAGAATGCAACCTTCCCAAGGTTGATGTGCGGG
>ERZ773003.295-NODE-295-length-38524-cov-7.692168_pt1 | contig 38524 bp, 36 predicted proteins | sample MGYA00580668_ERZ773003 | MGnify/ENA primary metagenome ERZ773003 (study PRJEB29015, sample SAMEA2738002) | human oral metagenome | biome: human oral; feature: human-associated habitat; material: dental | place: China | collected 2126 ...
AACCGCGAAGGCCGCGGCGATGGACTGGGCGATCGCCGCCCCGTCGGCACCGGGCATTTTCCCGGCGATTCCCGCCACCCCTGCGGCATAGCAGTTCCCGGTCAGTGACCCGAACAACGCGACCCCCAGGACGGCACCGAGCTGACGGATGCCGTTGAGCAGGGCAGCGCCGGCCCCGCCGCGTTCGTCCGGGACGGTGCTCATGCCCGACGTGATGCCTCGCGACTGCCCGACGCCGAGACCCAGTCCGGCCGTCAGCAACCCCCAGAACATCGGTGCGTACCCGCTGCTTGTCGTGCTGGTCGCGCACAACCACAGTCCGGCCGCCACGAGCACCAACGCGATCGGCAGGATAAGTTCCCGAAGCGCCTCGAACCGGGCCAGCCATCCTGCGACGACGGCACCGATCACCGCCGTCAGCGCCACCGGCATGAGCATCATCCCTCCTGTTGTGGCGTTGTTGCCGAGGACGGTCTGGAGGTAGCTGGGCGCTACGAACAGGATTCCGAAGAGCACGCAGCTGATGAGCATGAGCACCAGTACCGAGATCCGGAAACGGCGCTCCGCCAGCAGCCCCAGGTCGGTGAGCCTATTCCTGGACCGGGTTTCGAGAAGCACGAAAACCACCAGCAGAACCGCCCCCAGCACGAGCGGACCCCAGGTGGTCGGCGCCACCCAGGTGCGTTCGGCGTTGATCAGTCCCCAGGTGAGCAGGGAGAAACCCGATGCGGAAACCACGATCTGCGCCAGGGGCAGCGGGCGTTCCCCGCCCCTCGCCCGGCCGCCGGGGACGAAGACCAGGCACAGGCCCAGGACCAGAACCGCGACCACGATGTCGAGCCAGAACACGGCGCGCCATCCCCAGCGGTCGATCATGGGCCCACCAACGAGGGGACCGAATGGCGCACCCACTGCACCGGCAGCCGTCCAGATCGCCGTAGCCACGGCACGTCTCCCGGGCGGGAAGAGCCGGGGAATGAGCGCCAGCGACATGGGGGTGAAAACCGATGCGGCGAGCCCCATGACCACACGGGCGACAAGCAGCACGATCACCGTCTTCGCCACCGCGGCCAGGACCGCTCCGGCGATGAACGCGATGATCCCTCCGAGCAGGAGACGACGGTGCCCGAACCGGTCCCCCAGCGCGCCGCCCAGCAGCAGCACGGACAAGGATGCGAGGTTGTAGGAGGACACGATCCACTCCAGTTCCCCGCCGCTCGCCCCGAGCCCCGACGACAATGCGGGCAGTGCGACGTTGATCATCGTCGTGTTCATGAACAGCAGGACCATGCCCAACGACAGGGCGACGAGTCCGTACCACCCACTCTTGATGTTAGTTACTCGCATATGTTAGAAACTACCACCAGTTTTGCCGGCTCCGATCGGCGGGCAATCACGCAGCGGGACTTGTCGCCCCTTCCCGGAGGCCCGGCGGGATCCCCCGAACGGTTGCCTGGCACGATTGTCGAGCGGGAATCGCATCCGCGTCACCGGGGTCCGGGACGGGCACCGCACGTCCGCGTTGTCACGCGCGCAACACCCCGCGCCCGGCGCGCCATCCACCTAGCGGCATCCTCCGGCTCCGCCACCCCGGGCGCTTCCCCGGCGCATCAGGAGGTCGCGAGGACGTGTTCGTACACGTAGTCGTCGCAGACATGGTCGCCCACCGGCATGGTCTTCACACCAACCCTCACGAAGCCGTGTTTCTCGTAGAACCGGCGGGCACGGATGTTGTCCTGGCTGGTGTTGAGCCAGATGGATGCGACGTGGAGGTCGTCGGCGGCGATGCGCTTGGCCTCGTCCAGCAGGGCCCCGGAAACAGCGCCGCCGTGGCTGCCGAGGCGCACGTAGCACTTGGACAGGTAGGCGGCCGGCAGGCGCGTGACCCCGAAGGAGGGATCCGGCAGGAAGTCGTCGCCGGCCATCATGAGCAGGTAGCCGTCGAGGCCTTCGTCGGTCTCGTGCACGAGGACGGCGTGCAGTGGCGCATCAAGATGGGCGCGGAACCGCTCGGGGCTGAGGTTCGTCTCGACGAAGACCGCGATGTCCTTGTCTGTGATCTCGGGCGGGCAGGCCATCGGGAAGGTTTCCGCGGCCAACGCGGCGAGCGCCTCCACGTCCGATTGCTGCGCGGCACGCACCCGGGATTCGCTCATGGGAGCACAGGCTAGCGGGGGCCCGCCCGCCGGGTTCGGTGCGTCACGGATTGAAACGGACGAACGACCTGCACCCCTGCCCGGGGAGGTCGCGGATCTCGGTGAAACCGATCGACTCGTAGAACGCCCGCTGCCCCGGTTCAGCGTCGGTCAGGAGCACGTGCTGACGCACCCGGCTGAAGGGGGCGAAGGCCCGGTTGACGAGCGCCGTCGCGATTCCGCGACGCTGGAAGGAGGGATGGACGAGAACGTCCTGCAGGTAGGCGATGGTGGCCCGGTCGGAGACGATGCGCGCCAGGCCGATCAGTTCCCCTCCCGACCGCGCGGTGACCACGACCGCCGAGTTCTCCAGCCCGCGGATCAGCGCATCCAGGTCGTCGGTGTAGGCGGCCCATCCCACGGAGTCGTAGAGCGTCCGCGTCTCGTCGCGGGACGGGAGCCGGTCGGCGTCGTAGCTCACCTCGTCGTTACACATCACGCGCCCATTCTTCCCCACACCCACCGTCTGCACGATCTGCACCGCAGGGGCTGTACTTCTTGTATCAATAAGGGCGTTCATCTGTATCACAGGGGCACCTGCGGGCACCGCGACCAAGCTGCCAAACCCCTTGTCAAAGCGGTATTTCGTCGGCGTCTTCCTGTCCCCTGCCGTAGCTCAGGGATCTGCCGTTCCAGTCGGCGCCACACCCCAGCAGGTACTCCCATTCCCGGCGGATCAGACCATCCTCGAACTCGAAGATGTCCAGTGAGCGCCTGCCATCCGTGTCCACGAGCAGCGTGGCGATGCGTCTGCCGTCCTCGGATTCAAGCATCTGGTGCATCCTGAACCGGGAGGCCGACTGCGCATATGCAGCGACGATGGTCTCACAGTAGCGCTCACGCCCTTTGATGACGTCTTCCTCCAGGACCCATTCGACCTGTGGGTGCAGGAACTCCCGGTAGTTGTCCCAGTCCCGCCGGTTCTCCGCGTCGAAGAACTCCGCCAGTTTCCTTCGGAAATCACTCATCGCTCACCCCTTTAGGGACCAGTCAACCATTGCTCAAAGCATCGGGGGCGGCCCGATGACCGGCTGAACCGATCCGGACCGCCCCGACGTCGCGGACGCTGACCAGTGGTCAGGAGGCGACAAGTCCCGACCCGGTCGGGTTCTGGTAGCCGGCGAAGTTCTGGGTGGCATACCAGGACTTGGTGGCCGAGTTGTAGGCCAGGCCGATTCCCAGCGCGTTCGCGTCGGGGGAGACCATGTTGGCGTAGTGCCCCGGCGAGTTCCGCCACTGCTCGAAGAGCTGGGCACCGATGTCGCCGCTGAGGGCGCTGCCACCGCGCATGGCGACGTTCTCCGAGGCCGAGTTCCAGCCGCCCGGGTAGCCGCTGGCGAACTGCGGCCGATGCGACATCGAGTTCCTCGACGCCATCTGATCGGACCAGTCCTGGGCGATCGAGTCCAGCTGAGCGTAGCGGGTCACGGGTTTGAGACCCAGGCTCGCGCGCAGCTCGTTGACCTTGGTCAGGATGGTTCGGGAGTACGCGGCACTGCTTTGCGCGACGGTCGCAGGAGCGCCCTGCACGGCCGTCTGGACAGGCGCATCCGATCCGGCGGAGGCCTGGGCGACCGGAGCCGCGACGAGCGGCACGACGGCAAGCAGGGCACCCGCGAACAAACGCGTCATCTTCATGAAGCAGTCCTCTCTTGGTTAGGGAAAATGGGCTGCGAGCCACTCCAGCACAGGGCCACGGGCCTCGTCAGCCCACCTGGAGGAGGAGAACCGGACAGGAGCGTCACCCCCTCAGTAGTTATTTACCGTTTGACTAGTATGTTTGCCCCTTCAACCAGCCGCCCGGGGATTCCACCCCACCACCCGAATCCCGGGCGTGTCGTCGAAGACGACACAACAAAGAGAACTGTCACGCATCCTGGACGGGAACCGCCCTAGCGAGAAAAATCAGCAGATAAATGCATTTACGGATTTTGCGAGACCCGCAGTTTCCCCGCACCAGCGCGCCGTCGATGCGGCGCTCCAGCCACCTAGTTGAGCATCAACCACGCTTACCCCACAGCACTATCGCGAGGCCGAGAGGGACACTCCGCGGGACACCAATTCCACCCCGCCGGTACACCAGCCTTACAGTCGTCCGCCTGCGCTACAGCGCAAGCATTTGACCACAAGACTGGCGTTCCCGCTGGAAAGGCAAGCAGACGGCAGGAAGACCAGCGGATCACAGGAGGACCAGTACGCCAGGAGTGCGGCAACGCCACCTACCCCGCGACACTCACGGTAGGCACAGCCGGGCCCGGGAAGGGCACTCATCTTTTGATTATTTTATCGCTTTATCGATTAATTGACCGGCGCTGCTCGTCGCCTCTGAAGCTCGTCCTGGCGTATCGCGGACGTCCACCCATCGGCCGACCATGACCCGACCCGCGCCCCGGACGGAGAAGCACCTCGGACATCCGACGAATTCTCCTGCCGCTTTCAAACAAATCCGCACAACCCGCCCTCAGCCGGCTTTATATCCAAATGACACCAAGGCCACGAATCGACAAACCCTTCCCGCCCCACACCCCCGCGAATAAACTATTGCAAGCATTCCCTGCCATATTGCAATTAACTTTCGATAAGTGTTGTCATTTCGTCAGGATATGCATTACTCTTGTCTCGGCGGGGGAGTCATCCGTCAAATTGTAAACAAACAATCACCGCGGTTACCAAACTTCTTCAGCAACAACCTCCCCCGCCACCCCATTCAAACCAGCAATGGCCAAGCAATAGCCGCCATCTCCTCCATCGCCCACGTCCTTGACCCCGGGGCATCGGATCGGCCCTCGTTCAATGGTCGGCGGGTCCCAGCACCATCAGCTTCTCCGGGTCCGGGAAGGGCACGAACCCCACCTCGGCGTAAAGATCGTGTGCATCGGGGGTAATGAGCATGAGCCGCTTTAGCCGGAGTCGCCGGAACGTTTCCACCACGGTCCGGGACAGTGCGACCCCGAGCCCACGCCCACGCACCTCGCGCGCGACGTAGACGTCGCAGAGCCACCCGAAGGCAACACCATCGGTTACCACCCGCGCGTACCCAACCTGCGCGCCGTCTGGCCCGTACACGCCGAAGTTCACCGATGCCGCCGCGGCCCGCTCCACGAAATCGCGGGACCGTCCCAGCGCCCAGTACGCATCCGTCGACAACCAGCGGTGTACGCGTCCCAGATCGAGCCGACCGCGGTCCGTGTCCACCACGAAACCTTCCGGCAGCTCCACCCTGACATCGGGGGCGGGCACCGCGATCACGGTCTCACCGGTCATGACAGCCTCCTCGCGCTCGACGACAGCTCGGTACGTAAACCCTGCGGGTGTTTCCAACATGCCACCGACTATCGCCTTCCCGGAAATGAATCGCCCCTGCCCCGTCAGGACGGATCACCGGCGGGTCTTCCCGGCCGGATGAACACGCCCAGCGCCGCGACGAACGCCACCACGCCGGCGCCCAGCAGGATGTGGAACGAGATCTGGGTGCCCGTCGTCGTGCCCGCCACCGGATCGGCCGCCTCGGCCGCGTTGACGATGGCGGTCGCCACCGCGGTTCCGATGGCCCCGCCGAGCTGCTGGATGGTGTTGAACGCGGCGTTGCCGTCGGCCTGGAGGCTGTCGGGAAGGGAACGCAGGCCGTTGGTCATGGAGTTCGAGACGGACAACCCCTGGCAGATCGGGAAGAGCGCGTAGATCAACGCCAGCCGAACGCCCGAGCCGTGAACACCGAGGACGGCGAAGAGCACGAGGGTCACCACCCCGATGGCGGCACCGGTGAGGATGGGCCGCATGGGACCGAAGCGGTCCAGGATCCCGCCGCCAAACGGGGTGAGGAGCGCGCCGATGATGCACCCGGGCAGCAGTAGACAGCCCGCGGCGAAGGAGTCCATCGACTTGCCGATCTGGGCGAAGTACGGGATCAGGTATCCCAGCGCCAGCACGATGGCCTGAATGAGCACCACGTAGACGATGCTCAACGCGTAGGTGCGGTCGGTGAAGATCCGCACGCGCAGCAGGGGATCGTCGGAGCGCCGGGAGAGCCAGACGAAACCGGCAATGAGCGCCACGGACAGGACGAACAGCCCGAGCACCTCCGGGCTGGTCCATGCGCTGGTGGAGGCGGCGTTGGTGGCGAAGAAGATGAGGGCGACGAACCCGGCCGCCATGAGCAGGAACTGGGCGGGGGCGAAGGAGACCCGCCCGATCTCCTGTCCCGAGCACCAGGGCGATGACCAGGAAGGGAACGAGCACCAGGAAGATCGAACGCCACCCGAGCGCGCCGATGAGGAAACCACCGAGCGAGGGCCCCACGGCCGGAGCGATGGCGGTGATGAGCGTGGCGAGACCCATCATGGTTCCCATCCGTTCGTGGGGAACCTGTTGCAACACGATGTTGAACATCAGCGGCAGCGCAACGCCCGTCCCGACGCCCTGCAGGATGCGTCCGCCGATCAGGAGCGCGAAGTGCGGGGCGGCCGCGCTCATGATCGTCCCGGCCAGGAAGGTGAGCATGGCCGCGAGGAAGAGCGTCCGGGCGCGGAACCTGCGGTTCAGGAACGAGGAGATCGGCATGATCGCGGAGAGCACCAGCAGATACCCGGTCGTGACCCACTGCACGGTCGCGGTGTTCACCCCGAACTCGCCCATGAGCGCCGGGAAGGCGACGTTCATCGCGGTCTCCACGACCACCCCGGCGAACGACATGATGCCCACCGCGACGATGGAGACGACGAGGCGTGCATCGAGACGTCGTTCAAACCCTGACACGTTGTTGATCCTCATCTCTCATCCCGGACACGGCTGCAGCGTGAATCCCGCCGGTCCAATACTGGCCCATGACCTCCGAGCAAACCCCAAGGACCACTCATCGATACACCCACGGCCACGGTGCGGCGGTCCTGGCCAGCCACTCCCGTCGCACCGCCCAGGACTCGGCGGGATACCTGCTCCCCCACCTGCGCCGGGGCATGGACCTGCTCGACGTCGGTTGCGGACCCGCATCCGTCACCGCCGACCTGGCCGAGCTCGTCGCGCCCGGAAGGGTCGTGGGGCTCGACGCCTCGCCCGCCGTGCTCGACATCGCCCGGACCCTCCTGGCAGAACGAGGCCTTCGAGACCGGGTGGAGTTGATGGAAGGCGACGTGTTCGCGCTGCCCTTCGACGACGACACCTTCGACGTCGTCCACGCCCACCAGCTGCTCCAGCACCTGGACAATCCCGTGGCTGCGCTCGCCGAAATGCGTCGGGTGGTCCGTCCCGGGGGGATCGTCGCTGCGCGCGACGCCGTGTACTCGGCGGATGCGTGGTTTCCCCAGCCCGCGGGCATGGATTCGTGGCTGGAGGTCTACATGGCCACGGCCCGGGCCAACGGAGGGGAACCCGATGCGGGAAGCAGGTTGCTGGCGTGGTCGCGGGCCGCGGGTTTCCGGGATGTGAAGACGTCGGCGTCGGCCTGGTGCTTCGCCACCGAGCAGGACCGCGAATGGTGGTCCGGCACCTGGGCGGAGCGGTGCCTGACCTCGTTCGGCCCGCGGGCGGTGGAACTCGGACTGGCCACGACAAGCGACCTGGAGACGATGGCTGAGGCCTGGCGGCAGTGGGGTGCCAACGACGACGGCTGGTTTGTCGTCGTCCATGGCGAAGTCCTGCTCCGCGCCTGATCCGGCATCAGGTCAGGGCCTGCCCCGCCCGCGCCACGTCATCACGTTCAGGGACGGACAGGTCATCCGCTCCCCCGACCTCCTGCACGGCCTGTATGAGGGCCAAGCCGATGTTGGGGCGGGCCACACCCTTTGTCAGGATGTCTCGGGCCTCGGCCTCCATGGAACGTCCATGTCGCTCGGCCTGCTCGGCGAACTGCCGCTTCACCGACTCATCCAGGCCTCGGACAAGGATGGATACCATCGCAACCACCTTCCTCAAGCGATATCAAACATGATGTCAAATCGCCCGCAAGAGGCGCATCGAGAGCCCTGCCACTGGATAATGAAGACCCCGGAGCCGGGAGGGAACGTGTACACATCATCGACACGTCCGTGAAACGTGTCGAAAAATCACCAAAATTTCGACACGTCCCTCCGAGGGGCGCGAGATCATTCTGGATCACCTGAGCGCCTGGGAGAAGTTCCTGCACGGCGACCACGGTATGGATCCACTCGCGGTCATGACGCTGCCCCGTTATAAGTTCGAGGCCATCCCCCGGCCCGCTGGACCCTGGCTCTCGTGGAGGCGACGGATGGCCTACGAGGCACCGTGGAGCACGACATCCGCCGGATCCGGCCGAAACTCCCCGCCGGGGAACTGACCCGTCTGCTCTTCACGCAGCCCTATCTTCGAATAGAGAACGTGGTGGAAGCGGGACTGGCCCAGCGGCAGACGGCGTCCAAATGGCTGAATGAACTGGCCACCACCGGCCTGATCGCCAAGGAGAAGATCGGCAGAAACGTCGTCTACATCAATCAGAAGCTGCTGAACGAACTGTTCACGACTCCCCTAACGGATTAGGCGGCCCCGCCTGAGTGGCCCACGCAACTGAGGTCGCTCCGATCTCGAGATGCTGGCCTCAGTAGTGGTACCGGGCCTGGAGGATCACCAGGTCGTCGCCGTCGACGAGATACACGAGCCGGTGCTCCTCCGTGATGCGCCGCGACCAAGCCCCCGTTGCCCCATACCTGAGTTGTTCAGGTTTCCCGATCCCACCGAAGGGATCGCGGAGGCAGGTGTCGATGAGCGCGTTGATCCGCTTGAGAATCCGGCTATCCGCGGCCTGCCAGTACGTGTAATCCTCCCAGGCCGAGGGATCCCACGCCAGGCGCACCTCAGTCCTCCCGGATGAGATCGTGTTCCTCGCTCCGTCCTTCCCGGGCCCTCTCGTAGGCGTCGAGCAGCCTTCGGGCATTGGCGGGGGAACGGAACAGGTAGGCCGTCTCCTGCCACGCGGCGTATTCATCGGCGGACATGAGAACGGCGTTCCCCTTGCGGGAAACGATCTCGACGGCAGTGCGATCGTCGTTGACCTGCTCGATGAGCGGGAACAACGTCCTGCGGGCCTCGCTGGCGCTGATGGACACGGCCACCCCTCCCCTGAAAGTGGTACGGATAAACGGTACCAGTCATTGCGCTTCGTTGCCGTTTTCCCTGCACGCCCACAAGGCCCTGGAGGAGGAATCACGGTTGCGCAGCACTCAACGCCGCATATCACCCCTGGAAGAGCAGAATCGGCGTTGAGTGCTGCGCAACCGGGTCGGTCACAGTCCGTTGATGGTGGTTTCGATCATGCTCAGGGCCTGTCGCTCGAAGGCGGGATCCGGGTTGACGAGCATGTGGATGGCGAGCCCGTCCACCAGCCCGTGCAGGAGCGTTGTCGCCCCTTCGACGTCGAGGTCCGGAGCGGTGAGCCCGGCCCGGTGAAGGTGGGCGATCATGTGGCGGCAGGCGTCCCGGACCGTTGCGTGGGCCACATCCAGGACCTCCTTGACGCGCTCATCACCGGGGGCCTCGGCTATGAGCGCAACGTTGACCTCCATCTCGGCCCGCCGTTCGGCGTCGAGGGGCAGAAGTTCCTTGATGACGGCGAGGACTAGCGCACGCGGATCCGGTTCGTACAGATGTTCCTCGATCCGCCCCTGCGCGCGCCGCCCCACCAGCTCCATGGCATGCACGAGCAGATCGGCCTTGCTGGGAAAGACATGCCTGAGCGAGCCGGTGGAGATCCCGGCCTCCGCCGCGACGGTGCGGATGGAGACCCCGCTGATGCCCTGGGCGTGGATCACCCGCCAGGTCGCCTCGGCGATCTCCTCTCGGCGACGGTCGTGATCAATGAGCTTGGGCATCCTCCATGGTAGCGCATTCGTGTTACCATAACTTTTACTAGCACGATCGTATTAACAACTTGGAGGGTCGATGTCTTCTTCCGACACCCCGGCACCGCCGCGGGAACGCCAGACACTGAACGGCGCGATACTCGCCAGCGGCGTGGATCAGGCCATCCAATTCGTTCTTCCCCTGTTCGCCGGCGCGGTGCTCGGCCTGCCCCCGTGGCAGACCGGAATGCTGGTCGCGGCGAACGCGCTGGCGACGTTCATGATTCGCCCGTTCGCCGGCGTGGTCGTGGACCGCGCGGATCGTGGTGTCATCGCCGGCGCAGGTGCAGGGGTGTTCGCTGTCGGGTGCGGGCTCTACGCCCTGGCGACGGGCCCGCCGCTGGCGCTGATCGCCGCGACCGTGACCGGGGTGGCCGAGGCCTTCTTGTGGGTGGCGATCCGGGCGATCATCGGCGAGCGCCTGCCCGAGGACTCGGGCGTGTTCGCGAAGCTGGTGGCCGCGGAAGAAACCGGGGGCTGGGTGATCATGGTGCCCGCAATCATTCTGCTGTCCGCCGCCGGATACCAATGGATGTTCACCGGCGTCGCCGCCTGCTGCCTCGCGGCCGCCCTGGAATTTCTCAGCCTGCCGCGACGCGACGTGCCAGACGACGCGCTCGCAGGCGCGGAACTGTCGGGCACGTCACTTCGGGGACTCGGCGCCAGACTGCGACCGATGCTCGCGGCCGTGGTGGTCACGATGACCGCGGAAACGACGATCAGCCTGCTGCTGATCCTGCACCTGCAGCGCAGATTCCATCTAGGGGCGGTGCAGGTCGCCTACGTGTTCCTGCCCGGAGCCGTCGCGATGAGTTTCCTCCCGCCCCATCTACACCGCTTGGTCGTGCGGTTCGGCCGCCGCAGGATGCTGATGCTCGGTTCCGTGGCGAGCGCGCTGTTCGCCGTCGGCCTCGCCTTTGCGCCGAGTCCCCCGTGGATCGCGGCGCTCTGGGTGCTCTCCGCGGTCACCTGGTCCTGCGTGATTCCGGTGGAACAGTCCGTGATCGCCGAGGCTGCGGGCAGCACGCATCTCGGTCGCGGGTTGGGTCTCTACGAGGCGGCATGTCTCGCCGGGGCGACCATTGGTTCCCTCGCCGCCGGTTTCCTCTACGAATCGGGAAGCTGGCTGCTGGCCTGTGCCGCGTGTGCGGTGATCATCTTCTCCGGCGCCGTCTTGGTCCCGGCCGCGGTGAAACGCCTCGGCGTCGCCGACCACCCCGCGCCACCAAGCGATGACCTTTTCGGCCCGACGTCACCTACGAGGCGTTGAAGGACGTGCGCTTCCCTTGCCAGCCGGTCGCACGCAGGAACTGTTCCCATGTGAGGGCTTCCGGGGTGATGCGACGACTCCATTCCAGGTCGCGCCCCAGCCTGAAATAGCCGTGGTCCACGGCGTAGTTCACCATGCCCAGGAGCTCTTTCATCTGCAGTTCGTCCGAAGCGAATTCGGGAAACCAGCGGAGCAGTCCGTCGCGCGTGAATGCATTGCGATACTCGGCTCTTATTCCGGTGACCCGTTGGAAGGTCTCCACCATTTCCCGCGGTGAGATGATGTCCCCCACCAGCGGGAGGGTCTCTCCTTGGTAGAGCTCGGGGTGCGTGAGGATTTCGAGGACAGCCGGACCTGTCGCGGTCAGTGGATCCACGAAGGGCGCACGGAAATCCTCGGGCAGGTAGATGGGCAGCAGGAGAACGTCGTCTTCCATGCGTGGCACGTAGTATTCCAGCAGGTTGGTGTAGAAGAAGGCCAGCATCACGAAGGTGTGCGCGACGGGCAGTGTGCGGATGTGGTCTGCGATCCGCGCCTTGTCGGTGAAGTGCGGAGCGAACAGCTTGCCGCCCGAGATTTCATCCACGTTTTCAAGGGTGCTGAAGACGATGTGCTCGACGCCCGCCCGCACTGCCGCGTCCGCCAGTCGGCATCCCAGCTCGAACTCGCACGAGTTCTCCGGAGGCGTGGGTGGGGTCACGAGGAAGGCGTTCCGCGCGCCCGTGAAAGCGGCGAACCATTCGTCGTCATGCCCCGGCTCCAGCGGGGCCGCGGCGACATCTGCGCCCAGCCGCGCGAGTTCCCGCGCCTGCGGGGACGACGGATCTCGGGTGAGCGCGCGCACCCGGAAGCGCCCGTCGGCCAGCAGCGTCCTCACGACGCTGCGACCCTGTTTGCTGGTGCCGCCCGCGACGGCGACGAGTGGTGCGGTGGAGGTCATGGTGTTTCTCCCTTGCGTGATGAGCGGTAGGGTCGTGTACGAATTTCAGTGTGGGACCACGGATCCCCGCGATCAAGAACTATCCTTTCCGATACCACCTCGACGACGGCAGGAGCACGGCGTGAAACTGGAATGCGTCAGCGATTTCGTGAGCCTGGGAGAAAAGACGTATCCCTGCCCGATCAGTGTCGCAATGGATCTGGTGGGCGGCAAATGGAAAGCCATCATCATCTACCATCTGAAGAACGGTCCGAAACGTTTCGGCGAATTGCGTCGTGCACTCATTTCGAGCACAGAAACCGTGCTGAGCAACCAGCTCAAACAGTTGGAGCAGGACGGCCTCGTATCGCGGCAGGTCTTCGGAACCAAACCGCCCCTGAAAACGGTGTATTCGCTCACCGATTTCGGGCGCACCTTCCTGCCCGCGCTGAACGCCCTGACCCAGTGGGGCAATCAGGTGGTGAGCGAGCGGGGACGCTTCGGGCCGGCGCATCCACTTCCCTGATCCCGGTTCTCTCCGCCACATCCTGCGCACCGATTACGGACCGGGATGAACCGACCGCCTAATACCCTGATCCTCGTGAAGAACGCTCTCCGCATCTGCCTGGGTCTGCTGTTCATCGTCGCGACCTCCTGGTTGCCGACCCCAGCGCAGGCGTGCGCGTGCGGGGCCCTGGTGACCGACTCGGAGGCGAACATCAATGCGGAGACCGCGTTCGTGGTGATGAACGACGGGCGGGAGCGCATTGACATGGTGATGCACCTCGATGGTGAGGCTTCCACAGCGGCCTGGATCATGCCGCTGCCTCCTGGGGGAAAGGTCAGCCTGGGTGACAAGGACGTCTTCGGCCGGCTCAAGGAACTGACCAAACCTCGCCCCCGGTACGTGCCACAGTTCCTGCCCGGCTCCAAGGACGGAGGACCACAATCCGGGGTTGGTGGGCCCAAGGAGGGAGCGGCCCCCGGGGTTCAGGTCGTCGATGTCCAGACGGTGGGGCCGTTCGAGGTGACCACCCTGCAGGGCACCAGCGCCGCCGCGGTCAATGAGTGGCTGGAGACCAACGGGTTCCCGGCCCGAAAAGAGGTGGAAACAACTTTTCAGGAGTATCTCGACGCCGGCTGGCAGATCACCGCGACCCGGTTGACGCCCGGCGGTGACTCGGCGGCGCTGTCGAGCGGCCTGGACTCGCTGCGCATGGAGTTCCCCACCGATGAGCCGATCTATCCCATCAAGTTGTCACAGCATGCCCAGACGCGCCAAGGGGTGAAGCTCTTCGTGCTGGCGGATCACCGCATGGATGCGCAGGGACCGACCTCGTACTCACACGACCTGAACGTCAAGTTCGCCGGGAAGGTCCCGGCGAATGAGCTGGGCCTCGGCGATGGTGAACGCTACCTGACTGCGGTGGAGGGCAACTTCATGCCGACGGAGATCACCGATGACATCCGCTTCACCCAGGCCGATTCCGACGAGGAATACGTGTCCACCTACGACGTCGACATCCCCGTCTGGAAGGCCTACCCGGCACTGTTGCTGGCCGGAGTCCTCACGTGGTTGATCATCCGCAGGTACCGCAGGACGCAGCAGGCGGGCCCTGTTCGTGCCGGCCGCCCGTGAACGTTTCCCGAAAATGCCGGGGAAACATCGGGGTCACGCTCGAAGAGCCGAATTCGAGCCCACGAGGTGATCGCCGATCCCCAGCTCGGGACGAACAGGAGTCGTGGGTGGGCGTCTCGTGAAGGTCGTTCCCCGACCTGCGGCAACGCCTTGTGACGAGCGAGCTCATCCGCCGCCTCTGTCACGTACAGTTGGGCCATCCGATCCGATCGATTCGCCGCGACGATGGCGAAACGGAAAAGGCCCCGACATGACCTCCCTGCCCTCGCAGCCCCTTCCCCCGGATCTCGTCGCCTGCCTTGAACGAGCCGATGAGGTGATGGAGAAGAAACCCGGACTCGCCCGCGACCTCCTCCTGGACAAAGCCGCCGAACTCGGCATCTCCGATCCACGCCTCATTCCCTCGTTCCTCGAGGAGGGCACCCGGATCGCGCTCCACAATGAACAACTCTCCGTGGTGAGGCAACTGTTCGCCAAGGCCCGCGAGGCAGAGGAGGTCCACGGCCTGCCCATTGACGAGGAGCATCACCGCCGAGTTTTCAGGGAGTTCTCCTCTCTCGGTGCCCTCGGCGCCGCTGAGTTGACGGTCGAGGCTGCCTCCCTGCTGCAACGTTGCCCCACCGGTGAGGCCCTGGACTACTTCATCGGGTTGGTTGTTGACCGCGCCAGGATCGGGATACCGCCGTATCCGCGATTCGCAGCCGATGTCCGGCGCCTGATCGATGCGGCGGGAGCGGACCGGGTCGCGGTCGAGAACCGTTTGCTGCGTGACCTCCTCGAAACCGCGTACCTGTCCCGGGCGCCGGAGGATTTCTGGAAGTCCTACCGTGACCGGCTCGTCGATCTGGCCGGACAGGATCCGCAGGTTCGTTCGGCGCTTTTCGACTTGAACCCCACCGAGGTCGAATCCGACACCTGGCTCGACCTGATCGAGACCACCGGAATCGCGGACGAGCTCCGCTCCGGGAACCGTGACGCCGTCGCATGGCTGACGCAGTTCGTGGACTCCCGCTGGCATTACACCTACTGGAACCGGCTCAGCCACCTGGTTCGCACGCTGCCCCTGGCCGGAGCAACGGTACGGTTCAAGCACCCCGCCACCCCGGAACTGTGCGACGCGCTGCTCGAGGCGGGCGCTGACGTGCCGGAGGAGCTGTTTCCCACCTGGTTCAACGGCTGGATCAACGGCGAGGACCGCCCGGATCTGATCCATCTGGCCCGCAGCCCGTTTTCCCGTAGGAGTCTTCCCGCTCTTGCCGGGCTGCTCAGGGAACATGCGGAGGTCCTGCTGGCCCACGAGGGCAGCCGCGCGATGCTCGGTTCGTGGCTCGGTTCGGCTGTGGACGAGTCGTCGACGATGCTCACGGCCCTCGATGGGCTCCGCGCCGTCCGCCCCCTGTTTTCCCCACAGGGGCACGCTCTGTTTCCCGGGCAGATGGCCCGGCTCCTGCAGCTCTGCGCCAGCCCCCGGCTCCTCGCTGGGGCTTTCCGCGACGGCATGCTCACCGAGTACACCTGGCCCACCCTGGAGGCAGCGGTCGCCGAGCTGCACCACGACGACCCCACCGCGGCAATCACCTTCCACGAGTCCGGGACGGCGGTCGGGGTGGCGGCCCGGGGCCGGGTGATCTGGCTCGACGGCGACCAGCGCATCGCCGAGGCGAGATTCCACCAGCCCCGCCTGGGTGCCAGACCCCAGGAGTGGCGTTACGTCCTGAACGGCACCGTCACCGGCTGCCATTGGCTGCGCGGCAGTACCTGGTGCCTCACCTGGTCCGATGACCCTGAAACCCACCGGGAAACACCTCCACCGGAACCGCCAGCCGCCCAGGCGGGGCGGGCGGCACTCCCCGGGGTCGGTGAAAGCTGGTGGATCGACGAGAACGGCGGCCTACACCGCGAGGACAATCAACTGTTGTTCCCCGCGCAGGACGAGTTCGGCAACACACACGTCCTGCACCGCGTCCCGTTGAGCGGCTGGCGTTGGTTCCGGATCCGTGACGCCGCTGTCAGCGCGCGACTCCGCGCCGTGACACCCGAGGACGTCACGTCGCTCCTGAACGCCGTCCCGGAGACGGAACTCCAGTACGGTCGGTTCTCCACCTGGCCCACGTCACGAGAACCGATCGCCCCGGACGTCCGCGCGGTGGCGGAGAATCTGCTGGGAACCACCGATCCGGCCCTGACAAACGCCGCGGTGTGGCTCGCGTCCCGCACCAAGGCGCTGGCCATCTGGGCTGCTGACCTGCTGACCCCATCCGAAAAGAAACCCGTCACGACACCCCCGCCCAAGCCCGACTTGAAGGTGGCCGAGTGGATGGATCACGGCTCCAGCGCCTCCACCCGGGAACAGCTGACCGAGGTGCGCAGGGCGTTGGCCGGTGAGAACGTGACGGTGGGCATGCTTCCCCAGCTCGAGTACCTGCCTCTGGTCCTGCCGGAGGTCGTGCTGGCCCTGGCCTCGGCTCCGCTGCTGGACCGCGATGTCGTGGCGTCCGCGGCCGCCGCCGTCGCGGCCGTCATCGATTCCGGGCTCTATTCACCCGATACCGTCGTCTTCACCTTCGAACGCACCCGGGACATGCCGGTTCACCACCCCGGCAGCCTGATCGATACCCCGACCGGCCCGCCATGTTCCTGCGGATGCCGGGGAGGTCCTACGAGATGACGGTCTACTCGCCCGGCGGCGGTGTCCCCGAGCATGTTGACGGCGCACCGACAAAAGTGTTGCTGCGGGCCCAGGGGATTCCCGCCGAGAAATTGACGGCGGCCTTCCAGGAGCTGCTCTCCACGGGGGCACCTGAATGGCGTCCCGACGAGGTCGCCCGACTGACCGAAGGACTGGGGTGGCTGCGCGGCGCCGTCGCCCTCCTCCTGGGCGGGCCGCGCAACTTCAAAACCTGGAAGTCCGATTTCCTGCCGAAGGAGGTGCGCGTACTGCTGGGGCTCACGCCCAAGGAAGCCGAAATGGCGAGGGAATTTCTGCGGGACCAGGACCCTCTCCGCCTGATGAGGATTCTCGCTGCCGGGGCCCGGGACCCCGAAAGGGTGGTGGCCGAAGGACCTGACGTGGACGCGATCATCGAAGATTTCGGCCTGGGTGAGGATGATGTCCGGTTCCCGGAGGAGATCGTCCTGGCGGCGGAGCAGGAATTCCCCTATGCCGGTGCAAGAAACTTGGAAGCGCTGCGTTCTTCCGAAGAACTCGAAAAGTCCCTGATCTCGACGTGGCTCTGGCTGACCACCAGGCTGCGCCGCGACGATCCTCTGCGTGCCTGGCTGGCCGGGCGTCTCGACGACTTCGAGCCCGGATTCGACCCCTCCCCCTATCAAGGGATCCAGGCGGATTTGTGCGCCCCCGGCGACGGCTGGTCGCAGGATCCGCTGGTCACCGCACCCGAGATCGTAGCGGAGGTGGCGGCCAGGTTCGGTCTCCCGGAGGATCCGGCCCGTTACTGGCTGCAGCTCCTGGCTCTCCACAACCCCACCGACAAGAACATCGCCCTCTGGAACGGATGGCGGAAGGCCGAACGGGAAAGGGCCGCCGCTCCTCTGCTGGAGAAGGACCTGATCGTGCGGGCCAGGCGTGCGCGCGCGGGACGTTCCCTGTTCCTGCCCGGCGGCTGGCAGGAGGCTAAAACCCCCCACCTGCCCATGGAGTCGTGGAAGTCCTCATTCTACGATCTCGAGGATGCGCCCAAGGTTCTTCCCCGGCTGTCCGTGGTGGTTCCGTTGGTTCCTTTCGGGCAGCTTTTCACCGACGCGTGGCGACGTTGCACGTCGGGAGATGTCCCCGGCGAATGAGCAGACCTCTCCGTGGCTACCGATAGGGTCGCGGGCTATGCCGCGATCTCCAGATCGCCCCGCTCCGCTGCTTCTCCTGCCCGATCACCGGCCTTCACACGTACGCTGTTCCGGACGCGATCACCTGAAGCCCCACGGCCCGGGCTGCCTTGCCGAGCCTGTGGTCGTAGGTGAGAACCGCGGTGGCATCGAGTCGCATTGCCGCTTCGAAGTGCAACACCTCGAGGCCCCGCAGGTATGGCATGGGCAACAGACCCGCGCCGCGGTAAACCGCCCGGTCAAGAGCAGCCAGCCCGACCCCGTCGAGAATCCGGGTCACGGCACCCTGATCAATGCCCTCCCAGACAGGCGATGCGCCGCAACTCGGTTTCGAGCAGGTCGCTGGAAACCAGCGCGTCCGCGGTCCGGTCGAGTCACTCAACCGTGGAACAATCCAAATCTCTTGATAAGTTTATCAAGAAACTCGTCCATTGATAAACTTATCGTCGTGAGGATTCCGCTCGACTCGCCCTTCAGCCCGGGCTCGGACACGGTTCCCGCAGTGTGGGCCGGCCGCACCAGCCAACTCAGCGATTGGCGGGACGTCCTTCGTCCACGCCGTCTGTCCGGCATTCACGAGCGGGGCCGCACCATTCTCGGCGAGGCGGGCTCCGGCAAGTCCTCACTCGTGCGCCGAATCGCGCGCGAGGCCTTCGAGGCAGGCGGCTGGGTGACACCGCAACTTCGCATCCCATCGGGCACCGACCCCATCAAAAGAGTCGCCTCCGCGCTCCTGGAGTTGGCATCCATGGCAGGGCTTCCCGCCGCACGGGAGCAGCGCATCGGCGACCTTCTGCGCAGGATCGAGACGGTCGCCGCGTCGGGCATCTCGCTCTCCGTGCGCGCCCCCGATGGCCCCGAGGCGTACACCGCCCTCACCGATCTCCTGGTCGAGATCGGCCGTTCGGCGCTCCGGCAGCAGGACGTCATGGTGATCCTTCACGTCGACGAGGTGCAGAACATCGCCGATGAGCACACCCGATCGCAGCTGCTCGTCGCCCTCGGCGACACACTGACCCACGAGGAACCCGCCACGGCTCCGGGCGGGGTACGGATGGACAGGGCGCTACCCATCGCGGTGTACCTCACGGGCCTACCCGAGTTCGCGGACATGGCCGGGGCGAGGACAGGTGCCACTTTCGCGCGCCGGTTCCAGACCACGTTTCTTGGCGCCATCGACGACGAGGCGCTCATGACCGCACTCCAACCCTTCGTCACCGAAGGCTGGCCGGTAGCCAACAATGCCGGCGGCACCGACAGGGTGTTCATGGAACCGAAAGCCCAACGCGCCATCGTCGATCTGGCCCGCGGAGAGCCCTTCCTGTTCCAACTGGCGGGAGAACGCGCCTGGTACGCGGGAACGGACAACCTCATCACCCCCGACCACGTCAGAACCGGCTGGACGACCGCCGCACCCGAGGCGGAGGCACACGTACAACGCATCCTCGACCGACTCCCGGCCCGCGAACGCGAGTTCATCGAGGCAATGGCCGAACTCGCACCGGAGGAACGCTCCCTGACGAACATCGCACGGAAGATGGGCCACGCGAAGGCAACCGACGCAGGCCCCACCGCACAACGCCTGGACCTCAACCGTCGGATCATCCAACGCGGCAGGCCCTACCGTTTCCAGCACCGCGCTGTGGAGGCGTACCTCACCTCAAACTGGCCCCGGTGAGGGCTGCTCGGGCTTTCACCAAGGCCTCTGTGAAGCCTCAAGATCAGTGACACGGGAAAGGAGCGAACGCGCAGGGTTTGGCGTGCAGGCCTTCCGCAATGTCACGCAACGGGCTTCTGATTCATCGCATGTTTGTTTTCACCGGCCGGAGTTGGAACAGATTCGTTTTGCTGTCGTACTTTCCCACTTCGGCGATAATGCGGAGATTGGTTCCAACGGGAACGCTGCCCGGCGAGTTATCGGCGGGGAAATGGAAGTCGTAGTAGTTGATGTCGGAGAACTGGAAGTTCGGTCCCACCGCACTGTCCGGATCGTAATTCCCCGCGTACAGCAGGTAATCGAAGCGGGTCTTCGTTGATCCGTGCTGGGAAACCGCCACGACGCATCCGTCGAATTCAATTATCCGCCCTTGATATTTGCTGGCGAAAGCGGCAACCGAGGGATCCGCCGGGTCTTTTAGGCTCAGAAGAGCCACCAGATCCGAGTTGTTTTCCACGGTCAGGTTTCCTGGCGTAGACGTCGCCTCCGGGGCGGAGGGCACTTCTTCAGACGTGGGCGGAGTGGAAGATTGCGGACTCGAGGACGGGCTTGGTTGATCCGTCGGGGTCTCTGCCGCCTCGGGGGTTGCTGACTCTTTCGCCGGGAAAGTGTGGTAACGGATGACTACTGGGGCATCCGGGGCGAATTTCTCATTCTTGGTGTAATCGGAGTCACCGGCGATTGACACTTCCTTCACCTCGCCATCGCCAGCAAACAACCCAATGACAAGGTCCGCGACCGCCTCGGTCGTGACGTTGGTGAACCCGGCATTCTCGAAACGAGTGACAACATCCTGATATTTCTTGCCCTTGGCTTCTGACGCCGAGAGCGGCGGGCCGACCCGCCCAGGAACGCCACTTCCCCCGCACGCAGCGATCGGGAAAACGATAAGCAGAGCCACCACTATGGCGGTCACCCGAGACAGGCCTGGGTACGGTGGACGAGCGAGCATGCTTGCATCCTTGGGATGTGTTGGGCGCGGAAAGCGGGCGTGCCACACCTTGGCAAACCATCATCAATGTAGCCACATCGCTGGCGCCTGGATATTCCAATTGGTTGATTAACCAAAATCCCCTTCCCGCCATCTTGCACGAAGCGCGATCGGACCCCACCTTTTCATGGATTTTACATCCGGTTCGCAAACGCCAATTACAAATCCGAGAACCAGACCCTTCCTCATGGTCGCACAGTCTCCAGAAGCACTCGCGAGGCAGACCCCAGCAGATGAGTCGCACCCATGTCGTCACCCAGTATTTCCTTCTCGATTTCGAGACAGTGGCGCGACTGCAAGTTGACCCAGAGTTGCGGACTCACCCCGAAGAAAAACCCCAACCGCGCCGTCGCGTCAATCGCGATCCGGCGCTTGCCGCGTACAACCTCGCTGATTCAGCACCCACGACAGGACGAACCACCCTTCAGGGTGACACCGTCGAGGACCTGCCGGGCACACCCGTCCTCACGATCACAACGGCTTCAAGAATCCATGGCATCTCGCGCACAGCCGAATCCCGGGGTCTGGAAACCCTGCGGGCCGCCGGTATCCTGACGACCGAATCGGTGGGCAGGGTCGACGGGCCTACATGGCGCGCAGCGTCCTGGATGCGACCATCTGGGCGGAACGCCACTTGGCGAGCACACACTTCGATACCCGCGTCTCCCCGCCAACGCGGCCCGTCCCCGAACCAGTTCCCGCGCCCGGGATACCGGAAAAATCCCGGTTGTGCAGCACTCAACTCCAAAAAAGCCTCTTTCAGGGCCAAAAACAGCGTTGAGTGCTGCACAACCGGGGCCTCCCTCAACCAAGCACGGTTTCCGCGACACTGCCCACAGCCACCACCCCTTTAGTCCTACTCATCCATGTCGGTGTAGTCGCTTTGTTCACCATCGGAAGCACCGCCAGCCGACATCGCGCACGTACCCGCCGAGCTCCGAGAACTGATGTTTGATCCTGTGTCCAGCCATGACCTCTCAAATCCCTGTGCCGGGCAGATTGGCCGCATCGCTTGGTGGCGTCGATTCCGTTAGTCATGGACGGCGTGCTCGAGACACACGTCATCACCTCTCCCGGCGATGCGGTGGAAGCGGATGACCAGGACCTGTTCGGATCAGCGGGTCACAGCTGCTTGAAGTACCGGGCGACGGGCCAGCGCTCGTAGCCCATCGCCTCGTAGGTGGCGCGCGCCGGGGCATGGCCCACGTCTCCGCCGGTCTCGACCATGACCATCCGCATCCCGACCCGCCGGGCGCGCTCATGCGCGTGCTCCATCAACGCTCGCCCAATGCCTTCGCGCTGATGCGCGGGATCGACACACAGGATGTATACCTCGCCCATGGAGTCCTCGGGGTGAATTCGGGTGCAGACCCACCCGGCGATCTCGTCGTCGATGAGCGCGACGTCGCAGTTTCCCGTTTCTTCGTCGAGGACCAGGGCGAGATCTGCTCTCTGACGAACATCCCACCCATCCGGGTAGAAGTTGTCATACACGAAACGAGGCACGAAACCGCGGTCGAGGTCATCGCGCATCGCCTCGAAAACCGCGTCCCACGCGCGAATCGACAGGTCGAGAAGCCGTTCACGCATCGCGGTCTCGTAGGGCACGACTCTCACATCGGAAGCGGTCACGCGTTAGATCCTACTGTTGCTCGGGTCCAACCATCGGACAACGATCATGCGACAGATCTCAGAGGCTGAATCTTGTCCAGCTCATCGCCCAGTGCATCCTTCCCGATTTCGAGATCGTAGTGCGATTGCAAGTTGACCCAGAATTGCGGATTCATTCCGAAGAAGCGTCCCAGCCGCAATGCTGTGTCAGCCGTGATCCGACGCTTGCCGTGCACAATCTCGTTGATTCGGCGGGGCGGCACCCCAATGGAGATCGCGAGCCGATGCTGAGTAACGCCCATCGGATTCAGGAACTCCTCCACGAGAATTTCTCCTGGATGAACCGGAGCCATTTTGTTGTCCATTCCGGGCCTCCTAATGGTAGTCCACGATCTCAACTTCGCTCGGGCCCGCCGGGGTCCACACGAAACATATCCGCCACTGGTCATTGATCCTGATGCTGTGCTGACCGATTCGGGCTCCCCTGAGAGCCTCCAGCCGGTTGCCCGGCGGCACTCGAAGCTCGTCGAGTTCTTGGACGGCATCCAACAACCACAACTTGATGAGCGCCTTCCTGTGGAGACGCGGATCAAGGCGCTTGACGCGCTGTCTTCGGAACAGTCGCTCAGCGTCGCGATCGGCGAAGGAGACGATCGCGCACTCAAAGTATACCGAGAAGCGTTATTAACGCCAAACGTTAAACTTGACTCTCGCTGCAACCCACCCGCCACCCACTCAGCACCGGCAGGTTCAAACCCCTGCCCCACTCGCTCCTGTGAAGAGCCCGATTCGTCCTTTCCGTGATGGCAACGGGCGCCCTGTAGACGGTCTTTCTGGGCCGCGACGGCGTCCTTCGAGCCAGTTTCCTCCAGCGGTGGGGAGTGGGTGGGACGCAACACGGACGGCTACTATGCGCTTCTTGCCGGGGTCAGGCAAGGCGGCTGGAAGTAGACTGCCCGGCATGACGTTCCAACCCGCGCAGTCCCTGATGGAGGCGCTGCAGAGTCTGGAGTTCGACGAGGCCCTGAACCACGGCGACCCTCGTTTCGTCGACACCCAGCAGGCACGCGGCTCCGAGCAGACCAGGCGACGCCTGGCGCGGAAACTGGGGTGGGACCCAGAAACCGACGCGTTCTTCCCAGCAACCACCAAGCACGTGTTGTTCTTCGGCCACATCGGCAGCGGCAAGACCACGGAGCTCAGGCAGTACCTGGACCGGTTCACCGCGTCCGGCCACTACCTGCCGGTCGAGGTCAACGTCCTCACTCTGCTCGACAGCAACAACCTCGCCTACAGCGAGGTGCTGATGGCGATGGCGGAGCGCCTGCTCCAGGAGCTCAAAGCCAATGGCGTCGAGGTGCCGGATGCGTCCCTCAATCCCATCCAGGAGTGGTTCGCCAGCAGCACCCAGGTGAGGGAGATGTTCACGGAAGCCGGGGTGGGAACGGAGGCGAGCGTCGAACTCGGCGGCGTGCTCCCCGGGCTGCTCAGGCTGATCTCTCGGGTGACCTCGTCCTTCAAGACGGGCGCCTCAACCAAGGACGCGATGCGCATCGAGATCCGCAACCGTTTCACCCAGCTCGCCGACGCGTTCAACGCGCTCATCAGGAGCGCAGAGGAGTCCTTGGACGGCCGCCGGATCGTCTTTCTCATCGACGGCACGGACAAGTTGCGGGGCGAGGACACGGATCGTTTCTTCAACTACGACGCCGAGCAGTTGTTGGCCATAGCCACGTTGGCAATCTATACCGCCCCGCTCCAGTTGAAGTACGACGGCAGGATCGGCGGCAAGCTGGACGCCGACCTCGTGCTGCCCATGATCAAGCTCTACGAACGCACCAACACGCACTGCGAGGCCGGCTGGGCCGCCATGCGAGAGATCCTTCTGCGGCGGGCCGATGAGATGCTCTTCGAATCTGATGAGGTGATCCGGCTTCTCGTCGAGCATTCCGGCGGCCATCCCCGCGAATTGCTGCACCTGCTCCGTCTCTGCTGCGAGCTGGCCCCCGGCGAGGTGATCGACCACGCGACCGCCCAGGCCGCCATCGCCCGCCTCGCCGCCGACTACCGCCGCTGGCTCACCCCGGAGGACTACTCCCTGCTCTGTGAGATCGATCGAACTCCCGAGCACGGTGGGAACGACGAACGAGCCCAGCGGCTGCTGCACCGCTTGGCGCTCATGGAGTACAACGATGGGAGTTGGCGCCGCAGCCATCCCGTGATCCGCACCCTGGAGGGGTACGTCAAGGCCGCGGCTCAATGACCGAGGGGCCAGCCTCTGGCGCCGAACTGGGCCGGCTCGCGCGGGCGGTTGGCCACGGGCCGGATTTTCAGATCCTCATCGTGGAGGCCGTCTCGGACGAGGCCAAAAGGACGGCTCGGGATGCCATTGACCATGCGGCCGAGGAACGAGGCTTCCGCGTGGCCGAGGTGTGCTGGGATCCCGCCGCCGATGCGGATGGCCTGGAGCAGCTGATCATTGCGGCGGTCACCGACGCCGATCTGATTCATCTGTCCGGCGCCCCGAATTGGCTCACCTCCCAGCGGTGGCAGGGACTCAACATCCGCCGGGACCGCCTGGCCGAGAGCGCCCGCGCCCGCCTGGTGTGGTGGCTCCATCCGCGAAACGTTGCGGAAATGGCAACCCAGGCGCCGGATCTGTGGGCCTGGCGGGGAGGCGTCTATTCCTTCCTCGACGTCGCCTCGCCCAGCGTCTCGCCGCTCACGAGCTTCGACTTTCCCCACGAGGCACAGGTCAACCGAGCCGACCCAGAGCCACGCCGCAACCGGATCCGCGAGATTCGGTCATGGCTCGAAGGCACCCCGCAGCCAGAACTGGTCTACGAGGTGGCACGGGAGTGGGGAGACCTGGCGCTCAGCCTCGGCGAATTCGACGAGGCCCGCCACGCATACCAAGACATCGCCCTGCCCGCCGCTCGGCTGCACCACACGGCACAGGAGGCGCTCACCATCAAGCAGGCTTTGGCGGCAGTCGCCACAGAGGCTGGCGACTTCGGCGGCGCCATCGAGGTCCTCAAGGACGCGGCGGAAGAGTCGGGGCGAATCCTCGGCGCCGACCACCCCGACACCCTCCGCTCCCGCAACAACCTCGCCAGCGCCTACCAGGATGCGGGCCGACTCAACGACGCCATCCCACTACACGAGGAGACCCTCAAAGCCCAGGAGCAACTCCTCGGACCCAACCACCCCGACACCCTGATAACCCGCAACAACCTCGCCAGCGCCTATCAAGATGCGGGCCGACTCAACGACGCCATCCCACTCTTCGAAGAAACCCTCACCACCGAAGAGCAACTCTTCGGACCCGACCATCCCGACACCCTGATAACCCGCAACAACCTCGCCAGCGCCTACCGGGCTGCGGGCCGACTCAACGACGCCATCCCACTACACGAAGAAAACTTCAAAGCCCGAACCCAACTCCTCGGACCCAACCACCCCCACACACTCACTAGCAGCAACAACCTCGCCAGCGCCTACCGGGCTGCGAGCCGACTCAACGACGCCATCCCACTACACGAAGAAAACCTCAAAGCCCTAACCCAAATCCTCGGACCCAACCACCCCCACACACTCACCAGCCGCAACAACCTCGCCAGCGCCTACTATGCTGCGGGCCGCATCAACGACGCCATCCCACTCTTCGAAGAAAACCTCACAGCCCAAACCCAACTCCTCGGACCCGACCACCCCGACACCCTCCGCTCCCGCCACAACCTCGCCATGGCATACGAGGCAGCAGGCAAACCGTTCCGACCCGAAGAGCAGCCCGGAGCCTCGGCCTAGTCGCCAGATGTACCGACCGGGAAGGTTGGTCAATCGCGTGATGGGTGGCTGGTTATCGCAGGCTGCATGCGGCAGAAACGTTCATCTCGCCATTGGTTTAAGACCTGCGATAACGGGTCTTCTTCACGGTAATCCCGAATTGCTGACACACCTGGTGCCACAGCCGCAGAGACAGATGTCCCTGCCCGGCTGCCGCTTGAGATCCGCGATGAAACCAGCCGGGTCTCGATCGACCCACTGGGCCAAGGGCAAGGCGGGCAGGGGCTGGTGGGTGACCACGTACCGGGTCGCGTGAGGATAGGCGCCGTCGGAAGGCCGACGTCCAGCACAGGGCGATGTGGCCAGTACCTCATGATCACGGGCGAGCTTTCCCGGCCACTCCGAGAACTTCCCGATTCTGAGGCCATAGTGCGACTACAAAGTGATCCAGAATTGCGGCTTCGCCCCAAAGAAACGTCCCAGTCGCGATCCGGCGCGCGCCGCGCACAGTCTCATCAATTCAGCGGGGCAGCACTCCATTGGAGATCACGAGCCGATGCTGAGTCATTGCCATCGGATTCAGGAACTCCTTCGCGGGGATTTCTCCTGGATGAGCAGGAGCCATTTTGTTGTCCATTCCGGGCCTTCTAACGGTGGTCCATGATCTCAATTCCGCTCGGGTCCGCCGGGGTACACACGGAACACGCCGCAGACCCGTCGCGTCACCAAACGTCCCAGGAACACGGGCGGCGGCAGCGCAAACGACAGAATCATCTCTACCATTCAGGCCTTGCAGGGTCTACACTGAAGGGTATGTGGGAGGTAGACGTCACGTTGATCGCCGGCTGACTCAGGTCACTGGACCAAACCTCCTACGAACAGGTCATCGCTGCGCTGGATGTGCTTCGCGATCGTGGTCCTTCACTCGGGCGCCCTCTCGTTGACACCATCACCGCTTCACGGCATCGCAACATGAAGGAGCTTCGCCCCGGCTCGGTAGGGCGATCCGAGGTTCGTATCCTGTTCGCCTTTGACCCCAAGCGCATGGTGATCTTGCTGATCGCGGGCGACAAGGCTGGCAGCTGGACTCGGTGGCACAAGAGGAACGTCCCACTGGCCGATGATCTGTTCGACAAACATATCCGCGCATTGAGGAAGAGGCCAGAAAAGTGATGACGATTGACGATATTCTCGCCGAACGCTCCGTGGACCGCAGCCAAGTCGAGGCACACAAAGCCCGGATGCTCGCAGAGGTTCGCGCCTATCGACTTCGAGAGCTCCGCGAAAATGCCGGATTGACGCAGGCGCAGTTGGCCGAACGCATTGGCGTCGGGCAGCGTCAAATCTCCAAGATCGAGCACGGCGACCTCGACACCGCGAAGATCGGAACGATCCGCCGCTACCTCGAGGCCATCGGCGGCAGCCTCTCACTCGAGTACGTCGCAGGAGACCTCAAAGTCGTGATCGATTGAGAGTTTGGAAGCATCTCCGTGTTGACCCGGCTCACCTCGGCACGAGCAGCGACCCCAACGGTTTGCTCACAGCACTGACACGCTGCCAGTGCAATAAAGTTTCAGTGGAATACACTGAAACTTATTCATGAAGGCTTATTCACAGACGGCACGCCAGCCAGGAAAACCCCTAGTCAGCGCACACTTGGGAAGGGCCGTGAATAAGCTTCATTGAGCTAGACCGCCCAGGCAGGGAAGCCACCCGCGATTCGCTCGCCTTGTGGTCGTGTGCTTGCGCTACAGCGCAGGCGTTCGTCCGCAAGACAGGCGCTTCTGCCGGGAAGACCAGCGATCTAATCGAAATCATGTCTTTTCGGAAACCCTGCTACGCACATGATTTATCCACTGCCGCTTCCGGAACTCAGCTAGATTGCACTAGAGCTCACTGCTCCAGCTCGTTTCGACCGGATTTTTGCGACACATTTGAAATCGGGAGCTCCTCTCCACGCTCTTCATCAGGGAGGTTAGCGAAACTGGCCAGATGCCTCTCGATTTTGCGGGCCTCGTTGCTCTTTTCGTCCTCCTGCAGCCATTCTTCAAAAGAAATGGAGAAATCTTCATCCTTGGTGATGAGATCGAATCCCTCTTCCTCCTTGCATCTGACATAACGAATATCAGCAAGCGGAACGGTACGAGCAACCTTACACTTCTTGCGAATTTCATCTCGTGGAACACAGAAGAAAGAGTCGGCGGTGACACCCAGCAAGGAAGACTCCACTTTCTTGTTCTTGCCGGTTTTCACTTCGGCAAGCACCCGCAGTTGATCGTAACACTCCGGTAGGACCCAACGAAGAACGGCGATATCTCGGGCGACATCCCCGTCTGTTCTGTAGACGGCCGCCTCGGGCTTGTGGGGTTCAGGACGCGGTTGGATCGACTCGCGCAGCTCAGAGAGCTTCTCCGCCAAGGTGCGCACCTGCTCGATCCCTCGGAGCTTCGACGCCTCGGGTTTCTCTTTTCCAGAGCCCCGGGCCTCCTCCCCGGAAACCCTTGAACCCATTTCACGAAACCTTCCCAAGGCTCAGCCCCACTTCCCAGCAGGCAACAGCGATGAACGGCACATTCGAGTTTTTCGAGGAGACCCAAAGCCTCGGAACGAAAATCACAAATCTCTTTTGAAGCCGTTTTGATAGCGCGATCAAGATGCTTCTCATCCTTAGACAAGAAGGCATCCTGCCTGCAAACTTGCACATACAAAACCTGATATCGAACCCAAGAACCCAGAGATGCAACCAGCGCAGCGGCTTTTCTTTCGATATCCACTGCGTTCTTCTCGAGGAATTCCCCACCACCTCGGCAACATTCCCCAATATTACTTAAACACTCACTCAATTTTTTCTTGAAATTGTCAAAGACTTCACGTAGATCCGATTCACGCGTTTTGATTTTATCCCAGCTTCGCGGGTAGACTTCATGGAATTCTAAGGCCGATTCCAAACACTCCTGAGTAGTCTTTTCAAAAGCCAGAACTCGCGAATACTGCTCCTCTTCCAAGTTTTGGATGATTTTCTTCGTCAGCTTGATATTTTTGTCAATGCGACTGGATAGCGAGGATAGTTGCAGCTGGATTGCCAAGAGTGCTGCGGCAGGACCCATGGTGGCGAGAAGATCGACCGTCTGCGCTCCAACGGCGGGCGTCCACCGGATCAGATGGGCCACTTTCCCACCACTATCCGTCAGCGCGCCGAGGCTCAGGCCGCCGGAAGTCATTGGTTTGAGAACCTGCAGCTTTGACACCGTCTCGGGAGCCAAACGGACAAGACCTTGAACACTGGCAGCGCCTTGCAGGGCCTGGACCGATGTGTTGCCGATCCCGGTAACGATTGAGATCTTGTCCAACAGGTCTTTGTGATGTTCCTTGTCCAGCCCTGATAGCGGGATCACATCGATCCCCGTCTGTGACCAGTCCCCGAGCGCCAAGCCGAAGTCAGGGTCTATCTCAATCACTGCGGGATCTTGTCCCGACGGCGCTTGGGAATCCTCTGACGCCTCCTCGGCATCGGTCAGCGCGCCGGATGCCGACTCGCCCATGTCATGTGTCTCAGATGCGTCACACATTGAACCGGAATTCCACTATGTTACACCGAGCAGGTTTGTCAGCCGCACTCAAATCGGCGCGAACCTGATGCCCCCCCAGAATCCCGGACGGTCTTGGAGAACACCAGTTGCTGGACGCATCTTGCCACCCTACAACGACTCAATGCTTGACGACGTCATGGTGTCAGAACCCATACAGGTGCTGACGGGCATTGAAGGCTGCTGGCCCGCCCTCGAGAATGTTCTCCGCCAGAGAGCGGATGGTTCGGTCATCAAGCGAGCCAACACCCGAATCAGACGGGCGCCCATGATCCCCATCGTTTTCGAGGACCACGATGAGCTCTGCGTCGCCAAGCACGGGCACGTTTGCATTATGGGTGCTCGCGATGATCTGCCGCTTACCTTTCAGTTCACGTAGGTGCCGGACCACTCCCTTATAGATGAAATTGTTGTCAAGGTCGTCTTCTGGCTGGTCGATGATCAGAGGCGCGTCGGAAGCACTGAGAAGAAGTAGAAGCAAAGCGGTAGCTCGCTGCCCCTTCGAGAGCTGATCGAGGCTCCGGAGCCCCTGCAGTCCGTCGATCATGAGTAGCACCTCGACTCCGAGGCTTAACGTCAGCTCTTCCAGCTCGCGGGCCAGTTCCTCTCCAACCCCGAGCAGGTTCGACGCCTGCGCCCCCCGAATCCCCAACTTGGCGAGTTCTTCAGTGCCAGCCCTAATCGCCTCGGCGAGCGCTTGCGGGGAGAATGTCGGTTCTTGGATAGCCGCGACTATCTGCGTCCTCTGACCGGAGACCCTAGCTTTAATCAAGTCGACGACGTGTGAGCGGTCCTTGGCCGGCAAGGGCTTCACCACCACAACGCCCCCCGCGGCATTGTTCGCAGACCTGATCGCCTCGTGCAGGCGCTCGGTCGCGTCCGTCTCGTGATCACGGAGCTCGTCAAGCATGCCGCTGCGCGCTTCGAGCAATTCCCGGATCACCTTGGCGTTTGCATCCAGGCGAGGCGCTGCGGCTTTAATCGACGCCAGCCTCTTCTTGGCTGCGATGTATTTACCAGGATCAAGCCCCTCATCAGCGAGAGATCGGAGCACCTCTCCGTAGCCCTCCCTCTCAACGCTAGTAGCAGCTTCCCAATCAGCCTGGGCAGCCTGGATCTCAGCCTGCGCTGCATTGATCGCGGCAGCGGCCTGGTCGCCAAGTTCTTCCAGCACTCGACGTAGACCCTCCAGAGTGGTCTTCACGCGAGACAGTCGCTCCATCTGCGGTGCACCGTCAATGTTGTCGATCACCGCATCGAGATTCGTCAGCGATGCCGACTTTCGGTACTGGTCCAGCAAGGTTCTGGCCGCAGCTATCCGCGACGTCCCTTCTGTGAATACCGCTTGATCCAAAGTAATCTGCTCGTGCCCGCGAAGCTTACCGGGCACGTCGGTTTCCTTATACCGATCGAGTTGCTCCTCAAGACGGTCAGCTTGCGCCAACTCCTCTTCAAGCTCGACCTTGGCCTCCTCAGCTTTCCTGAGTTCTTCTCGATTCTCACGCAGCCGCTTGCGGACGTCCTCCAACGCCGGATCTTCTCCGACGGAGCCATTAAAGCGCCTGATGAGCTTGGCAATGCTATCTGAATCACCAGAAAGCTCCGCCAGCTCATGCTGGCCGAATACCTCCACCGCCCCGATTACGTCAGCAGGAGCGAGATTGGTACGTATGCCCGCAGAATCCAGCACAACTGGTGGATGTGGTACCTCTCGTTGGATGGTGTAGCTCTGGAGAGTCGGAGCAACGCTCTCAACCTCAACGCGCACAATCGTGCCCACGTTAAGCACTTGGTCAACGATTGCCTTGTGATCCCGAACCATCTGGGCCGATATCGGCTGGATCTCGAGCGCATAACGGATACTCTCGATCACAGTTGACTTTCCAGCGCCCCTTCCACCGATGAGCGCTGTCAAGTCAGAGGAGATCGGCACAGTTACCCCATCGAAGTATCCCCCGACCCACGACACGCTCTTGATGCGGGGCTGTGGCTTCGACTGTGGGTCATCGAGGGACACTCTCGTCTCTGGTGTCCTCACTGCAAGTTTCAAGCTCTCAAGCGAGCACGAACTGACCTTGAACCATGTGCTTGCACCGGGTTGACGCAGCTGACGAGGACCCATAACGTCGTCGGCGTGGATCACTGCTAAAGGGTGAACACGCTCAAAGATCCCGCTCCCGTTGACAACCGCCTCCTGATCCTTGGCTAGTTTGGCATTTGGCGATACGCCAATGGCATGAAGATCCTCGTGCAGAATCATCATCGCAAGCGGCTGGCCCGAGCGAGTCGTCAGCAGCCCGGCAGGCTCTACGTTCACATGGGCGGGAACAGGCAATGCTCCAGCAGCGGTCATGTGCTCCATGATCTTCGCAAATGGTTCGTCAGTAGTCCCATTGTTGCACCCAGGGGTGGCTCCGCACCGACCAATAGCAGCATCGATTGCCGCAATAGGTGTCCCAGCCTCGAAGATGACCAGGATGTGAATCCCCTCCGACGAGTTCGCCTCGAACCCTGGAAGGGCGACGATTCCACGATCCTCAGCGGCAGCGATAAGGCCCGCTGCCGAGTCGACGCACCAATGGTCGGTCACAGCGATCATGCTAATGCCCATTTCCTGACACGTATCTAAGAGCGCGGAGTTGTAGGCAGCCTCGTCGCTGAAGAATGTCTTCGGCGAATTTCGCCCCTCATAGGTGAAGGGGTTGACCTGCAACGCAGCCCGGATCCAGCGCGCCCCCGCATCTGTGTTGATCACCTTTTCCCTCCAGACGTAAGCCCGCTTCGGAACTCCACGACGTCGCCGTCCTGCATGACGTAGTCCTTACCCTCCAGGCGCATCTTGCCAGCCGCCTTTGCCGCTGCTTCGGAGCCTGCCGCCACGAGGTCGTCGAAGCTGACGACCTGGGCCTTGATGAAGCCCTTCTGGAAGTCGGTGTGGATCACCCCCGCCGCTTCGGGGGCCGTCGCCCCCTGGGGGATGGTCCAGGCCCTGGCCTCCTTCGGGCCCGCCGTCAGGTAGGACTGGAGGCCGAGGGTTTCGTAGCCGACCCTGGCCAGCACATCGAGGCCCGGTTCCGTGATTCCCATCTCCTCCAGGAATGCGCGGCCATCCTCCTCGTCCATCTCCACCAGTTCGGCCTCGAACTTCGCGTCGAGGAAGATCGCCTCGGACGGGGTGACGACCTGGCGCATGCGGTCCTTGAGGTCCTCGTCGGCCAGTTCGTCCTGATCGCAGTTGAACACGTACAGGAACGGTTTCGCGGTGAGCAGGAACAGGTCGCGCAGCAGCTCCATGTCCAGTCCCGAACCATGGATCCGTTTCCCGGATTCGAGAACCTCGACGGCCGCCTGCATGGCCTCCAGCTTCGGGCGCGACTCCTTCTTGATCCGCGCCTCCTTCTCCACGCGCGGCAGCGCCTTCTCCAGGCTCTGGAGGTCCGCGAGGATCAGTTCCGTGGTGATCGTGTCGATGTCGCCGGCCGGATCCACCTTTCCGTCGACGTGCGTCACGTCGACGTCCTCGAAGACGCGGGTCACCTGGCAGATGGCGTCGGCCTCACGGATGTTGGCGAGGAACGCGTTGCCCATGCCCTCACCCTTCGACGCCCCCCGGACAATGCCCGCGATGTCCACGAAACTCACGGTCGCGGGCACGATGCGCTGGGAGTCGAAGATCTTCGCCAGCACCGGCAACCGGGAATCCGGCACCCCCACCACACCGACGTTCGGTTCGATCGTCGCGAACGGATAGTTGGCCGCCAGCACGTCGTTGCGGGTCAGCGCGTTGAACAGGGTCGACTTGCCGGCGTTCGGGAGGCCGACGATTCCAATGGTGAGAGCCACGAGCGACGAGTCTACGGCACGCCACCCGGGAGGGGGCGGCGTCGTGCCGGCAAAAATATTTACGAACCTCTTGCGTTTCCCAAATACTGTGGGTTAGGGTTTCTTCAGTGAACGACACAGTTGGTCACAGGTGTTCAGGACCACCGTTACGCGCTCTGCCACAAGCGCTCGGCAGGCCCGCCGCACCGGCCTTTTTCTCTCCTTGGGCCGGGTTGCAGGCGGGCCTGCACACTGTTTCCAGGGGTTCCGCGGGTGTGAGCGCTGACCCGATGCCACTTCGGGGGACAGCCGTGGGCGTGGGTACCAAGACGGCCGCCGGGTGGTTTCGACACGACCGGCTCGCTGACGCTCGCTGGTCGGCTCAACCAACTTCAACCGGAATGGTTTCGACACACCACACTCGTCGACGCTCGTGAGGCTCGACTCAACCGGATTCGGGGGAACCCGGTCATCCTTCAAGGTAGGCGCGCAGCGCGGCGGCCAGATGGTGCGGGTCATCCACCCCGCACATCTCCCGGGCCGAGTGCATCGACAACAACCCGATGCCGACGTCCACCGTCACCATTCCCAGCCGCGTGGCGGTGATGGGGCCGATGGTGGAGCCGCACGGCATCGCATTGTTGGACACGAACACCTGCGACGGCACCCCCGCGGCCTCGCAGGCCTGCAGCCACAGCGCCTCACCCACCGCGTCGGTGGCGTAACGCTGGTTGGCGTTGACCTTCAACATGGGGCCGCCGTTGGGAACGAGATCGACGTGCGGGTCGTGGTGCTGGGAGTAGTTGGGGTGAACCAGGTGCCCGGCGTCCGCCGAGACGCAGGAGCCGCGGGCGAGCAGCGCCTTCGTCGCGTCGAGATCACACCCTGCGACGGAGGCGATCCGCTCCAGCACGTCCTCGAGGAACGGCCCGGCCGCCCCGGAGCTGGTGGCGGAACCGATCTCCTCGTGGTCGAAGGCGGCCAGGACCACCAGGTCGTCGCCCTCGCCCAGGTCCTCGATGGCCGTCAATCCGGCGTGGGTGCTGGAGAGATTGTCCAGACGCGACGAGGCGAAGAACTCGTTGCGCAGCCCGAAACGAGCCGGAGGCTGTGAGAGGTAGGTGAACAGGTCGTGTCCCAGGACATCGCTGGACCTCACCCCGGCCTGTTCCGCGAGGGCCGCCAGCAGGTCGGGTTCGGCGTCGAGGGTGAAGACGGGCTGGGTGTGGGTCTGCCGATCGAGCCTGAGACCGTCATTGACCGACCGGTCCAGGTGAATGGCCAGCTGCGGGAGCCTGGCCACGGAGTCGAGACGCACCAGGTGCTGGGCGCCGTCGCGGGTGATGATGCGACCCGCGATGCCGAGTTCCCGGTCCAGCCACGAGTTCAGCAGCGCGCCGCCGTAGATCTCGACGGCGATCTGACCCCACCCACGGAAGGAGAAGCTGGCCTCGGGCTTGACCTTCAACGCCGGGGAATCGGTGTGAGCACCCACGACGCGCAGCCCGGTGGCATCGTCGATGCGTTCTGGTTGTCGCCAGGCGATCACGGCGCCGTGTCGCACGACGAAGAACCGACCGGCACCCCGCGGAAACCGGCCCTTCTCGTCGACCGGGACGAAACCGGCATCGGCAAGGCGCGATGCCATGCTCGAGGCCGCATGATAGCTCGTCGGGGAGGCCGTCACGAAAGCGGCCAGGTCATCCAGATGGGAAGAAGGAGTCGAGAACACGATTCCCATTCAACACCCCACCCCCGACAAAACCGTCCCCGCATGGGGGTGGGGGCACACGCGGCCGCCCCGCTGAGGACGAACGCTCGCCGCCGCATCCCCGCATGCGCGATGGGGTGCAGCAAAAAATGTCGGTGCCGTCTGCGACCCTTCCCTCATGGACACTTCCTCACTGCTCCTGGCCCTGGCGGCGCTGCTGGTCGGCGTGGCACTCGGTTTCCTGCTGGCCCGTCAGAGCGCCGCCACCCGCACGGCACGCGCCGAGGCCGAACGCGACGCCGCCGTCAAACGGGCCGCGGACGTCACCGCGGACCGCGAACAACTCGCCCACCAGTTCCGGTCCCTGTCGGCGGATGCCCTGGAGAAGCAGACGAAACAGGCCGATCGCGCCGCGGAACTGCGCCTGACCCCGATATCCGAGGCGCTGCGGCAACTCCAGCAGCGGCTGGCGGAGGTGGAAAACCAGCGCACCGCCCTGGCAGCGGAACTCAGGCAGCAGGTGGAGGGGGTCCGGGTTTCCGGCGAGGCGGTGCGGAAGGAAGCGGCATCGCTGGCGACGGCGCTGCGGGCCCCTCACGTGCGGGGAGCCTGGGGTGAGTCCAGTCTGCGGCGGATCGCGGAGGTTGCGGGACTGGTGGAGCACTGCCATTTCGAGACCCAGACCAGCTACACCTCATCGGAGGGCAACCGGCTGCGCCCCGACATGCGCATCGACCTCGACGGGGGCAGAGCGGTGTTCGTGGATTCGAAGGTGCCCCTGTCGGCCGTGCTGGAGGCCTGCCAGGCAGAGGACGAGGAGGAACGCGCCGCGCACCTGCGGCGCTTCGTCAGACACGTCCGCACCCACATCGACCAGCTCTCCGCCAAGGAGTACTGGGCCCTCGACGCCGGCAGCCCCGAGTTCGTGGTGCTGTTCCTCGGCAGCGACGAGTTCTACCGCCTCGCCCTGGAACAGCAACCCACCCTGCACGAGTACGCCGCCGCCCGTCGGATCACCCTGGCAGGACCGGGCCTGCTGATCCCACTGCTGCAAATCATCTCTCACGGATGGCGGCAGTCACGGCTGGCGGAGTCGGCGACGAGAATCAGCGCGCTCGGACGTGAGCTGTACTCCCGGCTGGCGACCCTGGGAACGCACTTCGAAAAACTGGGGGCGTCCATCAACGGCACGGTCAAGAACTACAACGCCGCCATGGGCACGCTGGAATCGCGGGTGCTGGTCTCGGCGCGACGATTCCGGGCATTGGACGTCTCGATGGACGAACTGCCGCGCCTGAGCTCCGTCGACGAGGGGGTCCGGACCCCCGTAGCCCCCGAGTTGATGGGCCCTTCAGCAACGGAGTGAGAGGCACTCGAAGCCGATGGGGCTGGCCGCATGGAAACCGCCGTAAAGGTGTGCAGGGACCTGTGGCCGGGTCTGCTTTCAGGTGCCGGATGGTTTTGACACGGACCGCTCCTTCCTCACGCCCCGGCTCAACCGGTTTTGCCTTCCTGAAGAGTGACAGCGACCACGCGTGCGGCCGCCGTCGCATGCCCGACTTTCAGCGGCATACCGAATCCTCTGGGACATGTTCGGCAATGCGCACGAGAAGAGCAAGGGACTTTGGGTCGAACTTGCCCGCCGTCGCTGCTACTCGCGTGGGATGATCAACCCATGCTGATGCCCGGTGCTTTTCCAATCCTCGACTTCGATGATGACCCCGACGACCTCATTTCGCCGATGATGTTCGCCGATGTGCAGGCCGAGGGGCCTGGCGTCGCCGTGTTGGCGTTCCTGTCCGAGAAGACGATCGAGACCGCCGAGGGCTGGGAGGTGCGGCGGGTTGGGACCGTGCCGTTCGTCACCGTCGAGTACCCGATTTACGAGGCGACGCGCAGCGGGCAGGCAGTGCGGGTCGTGCCGATGCCGATCGGCGCGGCCGCCGCGGCTCTGGTGACCGAGCGGATGATTCGTTCCGGGGCCGATTCGCTGGTCGCCGTCGGTTCCTGCGGGGCGCTCCGGAAACTACCGGAGGGGGAGTTCGTCGTCCCCAGCCGAGCACTGCGAGACGAGGGCACGTCGTACCACTACCTGAAGGCCGGGGCGTGGGTCGAGACCGACGAGGCGCTGCGAGCCACCGTCGCGAAGGTGGCGCGATCAGCGGGCTTCGGGGCGCAGGTCGCTCCAGTGTGGACCACCGACGGCTTCTTCCGTGAAACCCGCGCCCTGGTGGAGCAGCGCAAGTCGCAGGGCTGCGTCGCCGTCGAGATGGAATGCGCCGCGATGGCGGCGATCGCAAAGGTCCGCGGAGTGCGCTTCGCCCAACTGCTGTTCACCGCCGACACCCTCGCCGACAACGACTACGACCTTCGCGGCTTCGGCGTCGACTCGCACCATGTCGCCCTGTCCCTGGCTCTAGAAGCGGCAGCCGGCTGCTGAGCCCACGTCGGCGCCGACCCTCTTGGCCCTCGACGGTCGTCTGCCGGGATTTGCTCCGCCCAAGCGGGATACCGTCGAACCGTCATCTCGCCTGGGCTGGTTCGCTCCCTTTCGGGCAGCGACGGGCTTGAGTGCGGGCGGGCTGGTCGACGGCGGTGCCTGCTGGGGGCTGCCGGTTGGTGTGAAGGTACCGGAACTGGTCGCTGACATCCGTGCCGGCTCACGCCGTCCCAACACGAGTCGGGCGTCGCAGGAATACTTACAGGCCTTGGATCGGCGTAGATCGGCGATCGTGAATGGGATTGCGATCCCACCGCTGTCCTCTATTTGGTATAGCGACTCCAGCGGCTCTTTTCGCACCACACGACCGACGATCGAACCGAACGAGGTAATCACGATCGCTACCGGCGGTTCGGCGCGGATCACGGCGGGTTCTCCTGTGATTCCCGCGCAGGTTTTTGTACGTGAGTTCACGGGCTATGACGCTGAAGGGATTTCTTCTGATGAGCGGCCAACGATCGAGTGCGTGACGGAAGGGCGGACTTGCGCCTTGGATTCAGATGGGGAGTCAGTGACGGCCGCAGTGGAGCTTGATAGCGCTACCGTGTTTGTGACGGTAGAGGTCTATTACCACATCGATTCGCTGGATGCGGAGTACCATATGACATCGTGACCTATGGTTTCAGGGTATGAGGGTGTGTGCTGGGAGGTGCGATTGTGCGGGTAAGTGACCTGGTGGGCGAGGGGCACGAGCGTGCGGTGCGAGTCCTGCTGCCGGTTCGCGGGACTCGTGACCAGTGGCATGCCTGGGCCGATATCGTCCCGGGCGCGGTGATTGACGGCGCCACGACGTGGGAACAGATCAGCGACGGCGCGCCCGCGCTGGTGCAACCTCCGTATGGGTCCCTGTCGGAGCAGACGTCCGAGGCGCTCGTCGCTGCTCTCACCAGGGACGGGGAGAGGGAGTGCGACTTCATCCACTGGGCCGGCTACGCCGAGGATGACATCCTGCCGCGCGAAGACGTGGTTGTGCCCGCATGGGCGCTGCCTCTCGTCCGGAGGCTGTCGGTGGACCCAAAGAAGTCCATCCGACAGGGCGTGCCGCTGGATATCGTCGTGATCCGCGAGCCGCTGTCCTGGCTT
>ERZ773003.305-NODE-305-length-37571-cov-4.209990_pt1 | contig 37571 bp, 35 predicted proteins | sample MGYA00580668_ERZ773003 | MGnify/ENA primary metagenome ERZ773003 (study PRJEB29015, sample SAMEA2738002) | human oral metagenome | biome: human oral; feature: human-associated habitat; material: dental | place: China | collected 2126 ...
GATGAAATTTTATATTTCGGCGAAAAAAAATATATAAATTTATGCTCGTTCGGGGTTAGGAGCAAAATTTACGAGGTCGCAAAAAGCGAAAAATTTATGCTAATTCCAAAAAACTTAAACTTAAATTAGCTATAATTCCTAAATTTTTGCGAGGATATTTATGATAAAGCTTTGTGTTTTCGACTTTGATTCTACGCTGATGGACGGCGAGACGATAGGTTTTTTCGCCGCTAAAATGGGCACGCAGCGACAAGTTAGCGAAATTACGAAGCGCGCGATGGCGGGCGAGCTTGATTTTTTCGAGAGCCTTAGCGAGCGCTTGGCGCTGATAAAAGGGATGAAGCTTAGCGATGCTAAAGCTATCGCAGAAAGCCTGCCTTTTGTTTGCGGCGCTAGCGAGATCATCGCGTATCTGAAAAATAAAGGCATAAAGGTGATCGTCTTTAGCGGCGGATTTCATCTCGCTACCGACGCCGCGCAGAAAAAACTAGGCTTTGACGCGAGCTTTGCGAACTATCTGCATGAAAAAAACGGAATTTTAACTGGGCTTTTCGGCGGCGAGATGATGTTTGGCTACTCAAAAGGCGCGCTGCTTGCGCAGCTTAAATCGCTGATGGATCTAAAGACGAGCGAGGTAATGTGCGTGGGAGACGGCGCGAACGACGTTTCGATGTTTCGCGAGGCGGGACTTAAAATCGCCTTTTGCGCGAATGAAATTTTAAAAAGCGAGGCGAGCGTTTGTATTGAAAAAAAGGATTTGAAGGAGATTATGAAATATGTATGATAAAGCCCTAAATTTCAGCCTTTGGTGCGACTTTTTAGAGCGCGATTTTATCGATAAAGATTTCGACGAGCTGATCAAAAAAGGGATAATTAACGGCGCTACTTCCAATCCCGCGATCTTTAAAAACGCGATCCTAAGCTCCCCCGCATACGACTCGGCTAAAGAGGAATTTAGAAAAAAAGAGCCTAAAAAGCTGTATGAAATTTTAGCCACCGCGGATATCAGAAGCGCGGCGGAGAGCCTGCTTAAAAATTTTATTAACGGCGATGACGGCTTTGTGAGTATCGAGGTCGATCCATATTTTGCAGACGACGCCGAAGCGATGTATCGCGAGGGCAAACACCTATACGGCACGATCGGCATGCCAAACGTAATGATCAAAATCCCTGCAACCAAGGCGGGCTACGAAGCGATGCGCGATCTGCTAAAAAAGGGGATCAGCGTAAACGCGACCTTGGTTTTTTCGCCTGAGCAGACCATAAAATGCATCGAGGCGATAAAAGAGGGAATTGCAGGCTTTCGTCGCTACTTCCCGAAGGCAAATTTACCAAAAACCGTAATTAGCATCTTCGTTAGCCGCTTCGATAGGTTACTAGATGAAAAAATGGCCGCAGCGGACCTTCCTACCGGTAAAATCGGTATAATGAACGCGGCAAAGTGCTACAATATCATCGCTAAAGAAAATTTAAACTATGTAAAGTCGCTGTTTGCGAGCACGGGCGTAAAGGGAGACGATCTGCCGAGGGATTACTACGTAAGCGAGCTGATGTATCCGGGCTGCGTAAACACCGCGCCGCTTGAGACGATAGAGGCTTTCGTAAGCGGTGATCAAAAACCCAAAACGCCGCCGAGCGACGCGCAGATAGAGGAATTTTTCGCTCGCGTAGCGGAGGCGAAGATCGATATGAAAAAGGCGTATAAAAAGCTGCTGGATGACGGACTAGTAGCCTTTGAAGAGGCATTTAAAGAGATAATAAAAACACTTAAAAAGGAGAAATGATGACGGGTTCTATAGATTATTCGCAGTATCAAGTTGACGCTTCTACGCTGGATTTTAAGCAGCGAGACAGGCTAAATAAATATCTGGAATTTCTAATCCAAAACGGCGGTAGTGACCTTCACATAAAATCGGGCGCGGTTATCAGAGGGCGCATCCACGGCGAGCTAGTAAAATTTAGCAAAACGCCATTTTTGAAAGAAGATGCGATGACACTAGCTAAGGAGCTTCTCATCACGCGCTTTCCTGAGCTTATCGAGAAAAAGAGCGTGGATTTTACCTACAAGCTAAACGAAGATTATCGCTTCCGCGTTAATATTTTCTTTCAGATCGACGGTATCAGCGCGGTTTTCCGAACGATACCGGTTAAAATTCCAGAGATCGACGATTTAGGTCTGCCGCCTTCGATCAAAGATATTTGCGACACGGCTATGCGCGGCGTCGTGCTACTTACGGGACCTACGGGAAGTGGAAAGACGACAACGATCGCAAGCATGATAAACCGCATAAATAGACAAAGAACCAGTCACGTCGTTACGATCGAAGACCCCGTAGAGTTTGTATTTAAAGACGATAAATGCATCATCAATCAGCGCGCTATCGGTGAGGACTGCAACAACTTCGCAGATTCGCTTCGCGCAGCGCTGCGAGAGGATCCGGATGTTATATTTGTGGGCGAGATGCGCGATTTGGAGACGATCGAGACGGCGCTTCACGCCGCAGAGACGGGTCACTTAGTGTTTTCGACGGTGCACACTATTGACGCAAAAGAGACGGTAAACCGTATCATCGCGATGTTTGAGCAGGCTGAGCAGGAGCGTATCCGAATGACGCTAGCATCCGTCCTAGAGGCGGTCATTTCTCAGCGCCTTGCCCGTACTGTCGAAGGCAAGCGCGTAGCCGTCGTTGAAATTTTACGCAAAAATACCCGTATTAAGGATATGATACTTGATGCGCGTGACGATGAAATTCCAGACGCGATCGCCGATGGTCGCAACACCTACGGCATGCAGACCTTCGATCAGCACCTGCTCGATCTTTATAGAGACGGCGTCATTACCCGCGAGGAGGCGCTGGATAAGGCCTCTAAGCGAAACGACCTCGATCTGCAGATAAAAAACGTGGATCTTGCCAAAAAAAGGGATTTGGCGGCAGAATCTGGAGAGAGCGCCGAAGAGATGCTCGCCGGCGAAGTCGTACAGCTAAAAGAGATCCGCTAAGTCGTAAATTTTAAAATTCTAAATTTTGCAATTTAAAATTTTAAAGAATTCTGCCTGCCGCTGAGCGGGCAGAATTCTATTCGCTTGCTCGTGCATATACGAGTATGTCTTGAGTTCGCAGGATTTAGCGTAAATTTTAATTGGCTAAATTCCGTGCGATTTTACTTCTAAATTTCATCGCGGCGCTTAAATAGATTTAAAGCAATATTTGGCTATTATCACGCTTCATTTTTTCACAAAGGAAACCTAATGTTAGAAGGTATCGTTAGAGATAGTATCGGTAAAAGGGCTTCAAAATCCCTAAAACGAGATGGTTATCTAATCGCTAATATTTATGCGAAAGGATTTGAAAATATTAACGCAGCGTTTAAAGTAAACGACTTTATCAAAGCTATGCGCGCAAAAGAAGATCTTCCCTTCGAGGTTAGCGTGGGCGGTAAGACATATCGCGTTATAGTGCAAGAATACCAAAAACACCCCGTCACAAATACCCTAACTCACGTAGATTTACGCGTAGTTCAGGATGACGTCGTAAGTAAATATTTAGTGCCGGTTAAGGTAACTGGCGTCGCTAAAGGGCTAAAAAACAAAGGTATTTTGGTGCAATCCAAGCGCCGTATCGCCGTAAAATGCGCAGGCAAAGATCTACCAAACGATTTTACGCTCGATGTGAGCGATCTTGACGTAGGTGATTCGCTTTTGATCCGCGACATCCCCGTAAAAGAGGGCGTCAGCATCATCCTAGACGGCTCGGTAGCGGTAGTCGGAGTTACTTCGGCTAAATAGGGGCGCCTATGATACTGATCGCAGGACTTGGGAATCCTGCTCAGAAATACGCAGATACCAGACACAACGTCGGTTTTATGCTAATCGACGAAATTTTAAAGACGGGCGGCTTTAGCGAGCTCGGCGCGTCTAAATTCCAAGGCGAGCTTTTTAAAAAGGGCTCGCTGCTTCTTCTAAAGCCCCAAACTTTTATGAACTTAAGCGGCAACTCCGTAAAGGCGGTGAATGATTTTTATAAGCCCGAGCGCATCATCATAGTGCACGACGATATAGATTTGGATCTGGGCGCCGTTAAATTTAAAAAAGGCGGCAGTAGCGGCGGGCATAACGGCATCAAGTCGATCGATGCGCTAATCGGTGCAGATTACGAGCGCGTGCGTATCGGCGTGGGCAAAAAACGGCAGGACCAGGATGCGGCAAATTTCGTACTCGGAAATTTTAACGAAAGCGAGCGCGAGAAGCTGAGTGAAATTTTACCCTATGTCGCGCGCGCGGTAGAAGAGCTCATTTGCTCGGATATAGAGCAGATCGCGCAAAAATTTACGATTAAAAAGGCTAGGGTGTGAAGTTATACGTAAAATACGCGGCTCTTTCTTATCTGAAGTATTTTTTTATCCTGCTAATAGCCCTTGAGTGCTTTTATGTAGGCATCGATGTGCTTACCAATCTCAAAGATTTTCCCTCAAGCGCGAATACCGCTCTTTTGTATATCGCCCTAACCGCCGCAGTCGCGCTTAGCTACACGCTGCCGCTAAGCCTCATTTTCGCGCTGATTTTAATGATGTTTAATATGATTAGAAGCAACGAGCTAGTGAGCTTCTACGCGCTTGGAGTGAGTAAAAACGCCCTGATCGTGCCGCCGTTTTTGATCGCGCTTTTTATCACCGCGGGCTTTATATCTTTAAATTCCACCTCGTTTGCATACGCGCTGAAATTTCAAAAAAACCTGACCGATCTTGCGCCCGCTAGCGAAGATATGTTTTTAAAATTTGAGGGCAAATATGTCTACATCAAAGCTCTAAACGGCAAAAACGCAAATGATATAACGATCTTTAGTATAGGGGATAACTCCGTTGCTTCGCGCTCGCACGCAAGCTCTGGCGAATACGCAGGCAAAATTTGGCATCTGCGCGACGTAAATACCACGACTTTACCAGCGCAGCTTAAGCTTGGAGGAAGTGGATTAAAAAGTGAGTTTAGCGCGCAGAGCGAGGCGCTTAAGGGCTTTGATCCAAGCTCAATTGCGAGTGTTTATGATACGAGTAATGTATATTCGATCAGGGATGCTCTCCGTTCGATCCGCACCTTTTCGCATCAAGGCGTGAATATCTCCACCATAAAAGCAAGCCTTTATAATATGATATTTTTTCCATTGTTTGCGCCTTTGGCGATATTGGTTCTGTATTATTACCTGCCCGTTACGGGGCGATTTTTTAATCTCGCGCTGATGAGCTTCGGCTTTTTTATCGCTACGCTATGCGCGTGGGGTGTGCTTTTCGTGTTAATTAGGTTTTCTCTCAACGGCGTCATCATCCCAGAACTTGGCATTATCGTGCCCATAACAGCGCTATTAAGCTTCGCGGCATTTTTAGTTTTTAAGCATCGTTAAGCCTTGATTTGTTAGAATGGCGCAAAATTTATCGGTGGAAATTCTATGGATTATTCAAGTTTAGCCCGCAAATACGGCACTCCTTTATACGTTTACGATTTTAACGAGATACAAAAGAATTTCATAGCGCTCAAAGAGGCCTTCGCAGCGCGCAAGTCGCTCGTTTGTTTCGCGATTAAAGCAAGCTCGAATTTAAGCATTTTAAAATTTTTATCGGATCTGGGCAGCGGCTTTGACTGCGTCAGCATCGGCGAGCTGCGCCGCGCTCTGTATATCGGCGCAAAGAGCTATAAGATCATATTCTCTGGCGTCGGCAAGCAAGATAGCGAGCTCGAGTTTGCGCTAAAGTCGGACATCTTGCTGATAAATTTAGAAAGCGAAGCCGAGATGCTGCGCCTCGAGCAGATCGCGCAAAAGCTAAACAAGCCCGCTCGCATCAGTATCCGCGTAAATCCGAACGTTGACGCCAAGACCCACCCCTACATCTCCACGGGGCTTAGCGAAAACAAATTCGGTGTCAGTATCGAGACCGCGCGCAAGATGTATATCTACGCCAAAAAGAGCAAATTTTTAAATCCCGTCGGCATCCACTTTCACATTGGCAGCCAGCTTACGGACATCTCTCCGATCTGCGATGCCGCAAAAATAGTAAGCGATCTGCTGCGCGAACTGCGAGCCCTTGAGATCGATATAAAATTTTTCGACGTGGGCGGCGGCATCGGCATCCGCTACGAGGATGAAAAACAGATCGTGCTCTACGACTACGCGCAAGGAATTTTAAAGAGCCTAAGCGGGCTAGATGTCACGATCGTGTGCGAGCCGGGGCGCTTCATCGCGGGGGCTGCGGGCGTCTTCCTCACCCGCGTGCTTTACGAAAAACAAAACTGCGGCAAGCGCTTCGTCATCGTTGACGGCGCGATGAACGATCTCATACGCCCGAGTCTCTACGGCGCGCACCATAAAATCGAGCTTGTAAGCGAGCGCAATTCCGCCTGCGAAAGCTGCGCGAGCCAAAGCGACACCGAGAATTCTACGGCACAGAATTCCACGTATAGCAAAGCTTTCGGCATCGAGGCTAAGTCCGCTTCAGAGGATTTCGCACCGCAGAATTCATCCGATTTAAGCTCCGCCGCGGATAATTCTGCGCCGCAAAGCTCTGCCGAGAGTTTAAGCCCTTGCGACGTCGTAGGCCCGATATGCGAAAGCGGCGATTTTTTGGCCAAAGGGGTGAGCTTGCCTAGCCTGCAAAGCGGCGATCTGCTCGCGATAAAAAGCGCCGGCGCCTACGGCTTTTCGATGTCGAGCAACTACAACACCCGCCCCCGCGCCGCCGAGGTCGCGGTTTACGACGGGCAGGACCGCCTGATTAGAAAGCGCGAGAGCTTTGATGAGCTAATCGCGCTAGAAAAGGATCTCGTATGATCTGCGCGGCAAGCCGCTTAAAACATGGCGCAATCTTAAATTTCAAATCCGAGCGCGCAGCGGTTTTAAATTTCAATGCCGCAGCAAGCACGGCCCTAAATTTTAAACACACCGTCGCTTTAAATTCCGCGCCTAAATGCACCCCTGCTTCAAATTTCAAATCCGAACAAAATGCGCCTCTAAATTTTGCGGCAAAACAAAGCCCCGTTTTAAATTTTAATCGCGCCTCTTTAAATTTCGGATCTCGCTGCGACGAATCTTATCGCGCCTTCTTAGCGTGCGGAAGTTGCGGTGCAGCTATCTTAAACGGTGAAATTTTAAGTTCGCGCGGTAAAAATTTCAAAGCGTGCGGCAAAAAAGGCGGCGTGAAATTTTTAAAATCCGCGCCGAAATTCGCGGGCGAGCAAAAGGAGGGTTGTGATGCAAAATATCGATGATCTGCGCGTTTGTATCGACAGGCTGGATGATGAAATTTTGCGCCTTATCGACGAGCGCATGGGGGTTGTCAAAAAGATCGGCGAGCTGAAGCAGACCGCGGGCAGCGCGATCTACCGCCCGGAGCGCGAGCGCTCGATCATCAGCAGGCTGGACGGCGGAAAGGCGCGAAATTTAAGCAAAGAGGCGATCGAGGCGATATTTTTTGAAATTTTCTCGGTTTCGCGAAATTTAGAAAAGCCGCAGATAGTCGCGTTTTTGGGGCCTTTCGGCACCTATTCGCACCAAGCCGCCAAGAGCCGCTTCGGCGCGGTAAGCTCCTATCTGCCGCTCTCAAACATCGAGGCGGTCTTTAAGGAACTTGATAGCGGCGAGGCCAAATACGGCGTCGTGCCGATCGAAAACAACACCGAAGGCGCGGTGGGAGCGACGCTTGATTGCTTGCGAAAATACGAGGGCGTCAAGATCGTCGCCGAAATTTATATGGACATCCACCACTGCTTTGCGAGCCACTGCGACGACGTAAGCACCGTGGATCAGATATTCTCGCATCCGCAAGGATATAATCAGTGCCTTAAATTTTTAGACGATCACGGCCTTAGCGGCGTCAAATTTACCGCGACCAAATCTACCGCGCTTGCGGCGCAGATGGCAGCTGCCACGCCGCACTCCGCCGCGATCTGCTCCAAGATCGCCGCCGATCTTTACGGCGTGCCGATGATGTTTCAAAAGATCGAGGACAACTCCGCCAATCGCACGCGATTTTTCGTGCTGAGCGACTTTAAAAACCAAAAGAGCGACCGCAACAAAACGAGCATCCTAGCCAAAACCGACGACCGCCCGGGCGGGCTCGTGGACTTTTTACAGATGTTTCGCAACGAGGGGATAAATTTAACCAAATTAGAAAGCCGCCCTGTTAAGCTTAGGGATTTTAAATGCGTCTTTTATGTCGATTTTGAGGGGCACATCGACGACGAGCGCGTGGCGCGCGTGCTGCAAAACGCGCAGAAAAGCGGCCACGAAATCACCTGGCTGGGAAGCTATATAAACGGAGGGGAGTGATGAAATTTAACGAATTTGTAGAAAATCTAAGCAATTACGAAGCAGGCAAGCCGATCGAGCTTGCGGTGCGGGAGTTTGGTATCCGCAAGCAGGACGTGCTAAAGCTTGCCAGCAACGAAAATCCTTTCGGCACTAGCGAGGCGGTGCAGGAGGCGATCGCGCAAAACGCCGCCTGTGCGCATCTATACCCTGATGATTCGATGTATGAGCTAAAGGGCGCGCTCGCCTCTAAATTCGGCGTAGAGCCGCAAAATATCATCATCGGAGCGGGTAGCGACCAGATCATCGAGTTTGCGCTGCACGCCAAGCTCAATTCGCGCCGCGCGATACTGCAAGCGGGCGTTACCTTTGCGATGTACGGCATCTACGCAAGCCACTGCGAGGCTAAAGTTTACAAAACGAGCGTGCAGGAGCACGACCTAGCCGAACTTTTAAAAATTTATAACGCGCATAGAGATGAAATTTCGGTCATCTTTTTGTGTGTGCCGAACAACCCGCTTGGCGAGTGCTTGGATGCGGAGGCGGTGTATGAGTTCGCTCGTAGCGTGGATGAAAACACGCTTTTGGTGATCGATGCCGCGTACAACGAATTTGCGGCGTTTAAAGACGAGCGCAAAAAGCTCGATCCGAAATTTTTAATTCAAAATTTTAAAAACGTGCTCTATCTAGGCACCTTTTCGAAGGTCTATGGACTGGGCGGTATGCGCGTAGGCTACGGTATCGCGCCGCGCGTAATCATAAGTGCACTTTATAAGCTGCGCCCGCCTTTTAATATCACGACGCTTAGCCTCGCAGCGGCGATTGCGGCGCTAAAAGACGAAGCTTTCGTGCAAAAGAGCCTGCAAAACAACGCCGCGCAGATGAGCCGCTTTGAAGATTTTGCGCGCGAGCGAAATTTGGAATTTATCCCTAGCTACGCAAATTTCATCACGTTCAAACTTAGCCCGTCGCTAGATAGTAGCGAGCTTTGCGATAGACTTCTGCGCCGCGGCGTCATCATTCGAAATTTAAAAAGCTATGTGCTAAACGCAGTGCGCATCACGATCGGCACGCCCGAGCAAAACGATCGCGTCTTGGGCGCTTTGGGAGAGATTTTGAGTGGATATTAAAAATAAAAGCCTGGAGGAGCTACGGGAGCTTTGCGCGCAGATCAGAGCGCGCATCATCGAAGTCGTGAGCAAAAACGGCGGCCATCTAAGCTCAAACATGGGCGCGGTTGAGCTCATCGTGGCGATGCACTACGTATTTGACGCCGCGAGCGATCCGTTTATCTTCGACGTGAGCCACCAAAGCTACGCGCACAAGCTTTTGACGGATCGCTGGGAGGAGTTCGGCTCGCTTAGGCAGTTCGGCGGCATCAGCGGCTACACGAAGCCTAGCGAGAGCAAATTTGATTATTTCGTCGCAGGACACGCCTCGACATCGATCTCTTTAGCCGTGGGTGCGGCAAAAGCGATAAGCCTAAAGCGCGAAAATCGCGTGCCGGTGGTGCTCATCGGCGACGGATCTATGAGCGGCGGCATGACTTATGAGGCGATGAACGAGCTCGGCGATCTGCGGCTGCCCTGCGTCATCATCCTAAACGACAACAAAATGAGCATCAGCAAGCCCATCGGCGCCTTTAGTAAATACCTAAGCCAAGCGATGGCGGGCGAGACATATCAAAAATTTAAATCCCACGTAAGAGAGCTGCTCTCTCACGCTCCGCAAAGCGCGACATATATGGCAAAGCGCTTTGAAAATTCCTTAAAGCTTATCATCCCGGGGATGTATTTTGAGGAGCTGGGGCTCGAATACATAGGCCCTGTCGACGGCCACAACCTAGCCGATCTCATATCGGCGCTAAAGACGGCAAAAAGCGCGCGTAAGCCCGTCGTCGTGCACGCTCAGACGATCAAAGGCAAAGGCTATGACAAGGCCGAGGGCTATTTGGAGAGTTGGCACGGCGTAGGGCCTTTTGACATTCAAAGCGGAGAATTTAAGAAAAAATCCGCCGCCAAAAGCGCCACGCAAATTTACGCCGAGGCGCTTTTAAGCTTAGCCGCCAAGCATGAAAACGTCGTGGGTGTGACCGCAGCGATGCCAAGCGGCACGGGTATGGATAAGCTGATCGAGAAATTTCCGCACCGCTTCTGGGATGTAGCGATCGCCGAGCCTCACGCGCTAAGCTCGATGGCTGCGATGGCGCGCGAGGGTTTTAAGCCGTACGTTACGATATATTCGACCTTTATGCAGCGCGCATTCGATCAGATCGTCCATGACGCGGCGATTATGAACTTAAGCTTAGTCCTTGCGATGGATCGCGCCGGCATCGTGGGCGAGGACGGCGAGACGCATGAGGGAGTCTTTGACGTGAGTTTTTTAAACGCGATTCCAAACGTTAGTATGTGCGCGCCGCGGGATGAGACGAGCTTTAAACGGATCATCGAGTACTCCTACGCGCACGAGGGGGTTTTGGCGATACGCTATCCGCGCGGAAGCTTTATCTTGGACTGCGACGAGACCGGCGCGTCTGCGGTAGAGCTTGCAAAATCGGTGTTTTTAAAGCGCAGCGATAGCGCGCGCGTAGCTCTCATCGGCTACGGAAACGGCGCAGGTAGGGCGTATAAAACGGCTGAGGCGCTAGAAGGGCAGATCGAGGCGGACGTCGTAGATCTAGTCTTTGCAAAGCCTTTGGACGCCGAGTTTTTGCGAAGCTTGGCTCGCAAAGATAAAATTTGGTACGTCTTTAGCGACAATGCCAAAAAGGGCGGCGTCGGTGAAATTTTAAGCGCATTTTTGCAGGAAAATGAAATTTCGGACGTAAAGATCGTGAGCTTCGAGTTTGCTGATATCTTTTTACCGCACGGCAAGACCGCCGACGTGGAGCGTAGCTTGGGCTTGGATATCCAAACTCTAACCGAGCGAATATTAAGTGATAAAAAGTATTAGTTAATATCAACTTTGTTTAAAGTAAAATTTGATAATATCACTTTAAAATTTTTGAAGGACAAAAATGAGCCACGTAGAACTACTCAAAACCTGCGGTTTGAAAGCAACTCCGCAAAGATTGTGCATCCTAAAGGTGCTCGATCGCCACGAACATCCAAGCATAGATGACCTATACGAGGGGATCAAGGAGGACTATCCATCTATTTCGCTAGCGACGGTTTATAAAAATTTAAATACCCTACTCGACGAAGGCGTCGTAGTCGAGGTCAATGCGCCGAATAAAAAGAGCCGCTACGACATCTATCAGATGCCGCACATCCACGTCGTATGCGAAAAATGCGGCAACGTCACGGATCTTTTCATGGACGATGCCTTTAATAAGGACGTTTTGAAAAACATCGAGCGCAAAGCGGGCAATTTCATCCGCAAGCTAAATATCACGGCTACGGTCGAAGACTGCGAAAAGTGTAGATAGTTTAAAGAATTTTCTGCTATTATTACCCACTTTATTTTTGGAGCGGGTATGCAAACTAAGCGTAAATTTTTATTGAGCGACGATTCGATTTTGCGGACGCTAGAGCGTGCGGGGCTGAAATGTCGCAAGGTAAAGATCGCTTGGTTTTATACTTCGTTCTATCCCGAAATTTACTACATTCGCCAAAACGACGAATGCTCTTTGCACCATAAAAAAGAGGACCTCGACAGACAAACTTTAAATTTTAAAATTTCAAAAGATGATTTCAAAGAGGCTTTAAAAAGCAGGATCGCCCGCGTCGTGCAAAAGAACCGCTACGGCTTTGCCAGCGACGAAGCGGAGTTTTGGCTAGAGCTTTACGGCGGCGAGCTAAGCACGCTCGTGATTTTACGAGCGAAATTTCAAAGCGAGGCGGCAAGCGCAAATTTTGATTTTGCAAAAACCTTCGGTAGCAGCGATTTTTGCGAGATCACCGACGATTATCGCTACAAAAGCCGCTATCTGGCGCGCTACGGCATCCCGCCGCGATCTCTTGATTTCGCGCACACCCGCAGCGTTTTTGAAAAATTTAGCCGAGTTAAATTTTTCGCGCCGCCCTATGCGGACAGCGTTAAGCTCGCGCGTTTGGCGCTTGAGCTAGCGTGGACGAGGGCGTGCGGCGCAAAAAGCGAGTATCAAAAAAGCCTAGCCCCCGAAGCGCTTCACGAGCTGCGCGTGCAGATCCGCAAATTTAGAGCCGTTTTGAAGCTATCCGCGCCGCTTTTCGAAGCTGAAAAAAAGGATGAAATTTTAAAACTCCTCGCAGAATTTATGAGCCGCAGCAATCAGCTGCGAGACCTTCACGTTTTTGCGGAGTTTTTAAGGGCCGACGACGCGCCTGCGAGCTTTTTGCAGCAGCTAAATCTTATCGCAAAGCGCTCGGAGGATAAAATTTTAGAATTTCTTTCTAGCGCGGAATTTGCAGATTTAAACGGCGCTATTAGCGGCTTTTTAAGCGGCGCGGACGGCATCTACGCGCGCAGCGAATATGAAAAAATTTCAAAAAAGTTCGCCTCCGCCCGCCTCTGCAAGCTGATTAAAAGCTTGCGCACGGAGCTAAAAAATTTAAAGCAAGGCTCGTCGCTACAGGCATTTCACGACGCGCGCATAGGGCTAAAGAGGCTACGATACGCGCTTGAAATTTTTGCAAGAAGCTTTGATGAAGGCTGTGTCAGAGATCTGTTTAAACGCACCAAAGCCGCCTGCGAGGATTTCGGCGCGCTGCAAGATATCAGCGTGTGGCAAAATTTCATCGCGATCTATCAAAAAGCAAGCGATAAAAGCGGCGTCGCGTTTGCGTATCTGCTGGCTCTGGACGCCCGCTTAAACGATCGCCGCGCCGAGCTGGAGGAAAAAATTTTAAATGAAAAAGAGGCTCTTTTGCGCGCGCTGAAAAGATCGCTGCGCAAAATCAAAGCATACGAATAAGGAAAAGTTGTGCAAAAACAGGAAAAAATCATAAAGATGTTCGATCAGATCGCACCCACCTACGATCTGGCAAACCGCGCCATCAGCTTCGGCGTGGACGTTTCGTGGCGCAAAAAGGCGGTCGAGCTGACGCTTGAAAAGCTTAAGGGAAAGCTCGTGAGTATCGCCGACGTCGCGTGCGGCACGGGCGATATGATAAGCTCGTGGCGCGACGGTGTGGCGCAGCACGGCGTGCAGATCGAGCGGATCGTGGGGATCGATCCGAGCGAGGGGATGCTCGAAGTAGCGAGGCAAAAATTCCCTAGCTGCGAGTTTATTAAAGCAACCGCGGGCGCCACGACGCTGGATGACGCAAGCGTGGATATTTTAAGCATCAGCTACGGCATAAGAAACGTCGTGGAGCTGGACGCAGCGCTTGCGGAGTTTAATCGGATCATCAAACCGGGCGGCTCGCTCGTGGTTTTGGAATTTACCAAAGCCGCAAGCGGCGGGCTCGCGTTTAAAATCAGAGATTTTTACGTAAGTAAAATTTTACCCAAAATCGGCGCATTTATCTCGAAAAACAAAGAAGCCTACGAGTATCTGCCAAGCTCCATCGGCAGCTTCCTAGACGCCGCGAGCTTTAGCGAAAAGCTCAAAAACGCGGGCTTTGAGCTGCGCGTGCAAAAGGGCTTCAGCTTCGACGTCAGCACGCTTTTCATCGCGGAGAAAATCGCGCAAAAGAGCGACGATGCTTAGCGTAAGCGAGCTAAACGCCCAAGCCAAGGTGCTTTTAGAGACGAGCTTTAGCTTCGTCGAGGTCGAGGGCGAGATATCTAAGTTTAGAGCTCAAAGCACGAGCGGGCACTGGTATTTTACGATCAAAGACGCGAGCGCGGCGATCGATTGCGCGATGTTTAAATTTAACGCCGCGCGGATAAATTTTATCCCCGCCGTCGGCGATAAGCTCATCGTAAGCGGCAAAGTCTCGCTATACATCCCCACGGGCGCGTATCAGATCCAGGTCTTAAACATCCGCAAAAGCGGCGAGGGCGAGCTGGAAGCGGCATTTGCCGCGCTAAAGCAGAAGCTTAGCAAAGAGGGGCTTTTTGATGCCGCGCACAAAAAACAGCTTCCGAAATTTGCCCAAAGCATCGCGATCATCACGAGCGTGGGCTCAGCTGCGCAGGCGGATATGCTTCGTACGGCGCAGGATCGCTTCGCGCTTTGCAAGATCGATCTGTATAACGCGCTAGTGCAAGGCGAGGGCGCTCCTGCTTCGATCATAAGCGCGCTGCGCGCAGCCGACGAGAAGGGCTACGATGCGATCGTCATCGCTCGCGGCGGCGGCTCGCGCGAGGATCTGTGGTGCTTCAACGACGAGGCCTTGGCTCGCGCGATCTACGCAGCCAAAACGCCCGTCATCTCGGCAGTCGGGCATGAGATCGATTTTAGCATCAGCGATTTCGTAGCCGATCACCGAAGCCTCACGCCCACTGCCGCGATGATCGATCTGCTGCCCGATATTTGCGCGATCTTTCAGAGCCTAGACGGCGTAAGCGACGCGTTTGATAGGCTGATAAAAGATAAAATTTCATCCGCACAAAACGTGCTGAGCCTCGCAGCTTTACAGCTTAAATCAAAATCGGTCGAGCCAAAAATTTCAGGCTCGCTCGCGAGGCTTTTAAATTTCGAGCTTAAATTTAAAAGCTTTGTGGCTTCCAAGCTAAGCGCCGCAGAGCATACGCTAAGCGCCAGAGATGAGCTTTTGGCGCAAAAGGCGAAATTTTTTGAGATCACCAAAGACCTCGTTCAAATCCAAAAGGACGGCAAAACGGTGAGCTTGGACGAGCTTGCCGCGGGCGACGAGTTCGTCCTTTGCTCGCAGCAGCTCAGCAAAAACGCAAAAATCATCTAAAGGAGGCAAAATGGATAGAGTAATAAATTTTAGCGCAGGACCTAGCACCATCCCGCTGGGCGTGCTAAAGCAGGCGCAAGAGGAGCTGCTAAACTACGCGGGGCGCGGATTTTCGATAATGGAGATATCGCACCGCACTAAAATTTTCGAGGAAGTTTTGCATAGTGCGATGGATCGCGTGCGCGATCTCTACGGCTTTTCGGATGATTTTACGATTTTGTTTTTACAAGGCGGCGCGAGCCTTCAGTTCGCGCAGGTGCCGATGAACCTATACGCAGGCGGCGTCGCAGAATACGCCAACACGGGCAATTGGACGAGCAAGGCGATCAAGGAAGCGAGCGTGCTCGGCATAAACTACCGCGTGGTCGCAAGCAGTGAAGATAGCAAATTCGACCGCATCCCCGAGGTTAAATTCTCTGACGGCGCCGACTACGGCTACATCTGCTCGAACAACACGATCTACGGCACGCAGTATCCGCAGCTGCCGCAGTGCGGCTGCCCGCTCGTAGTCGATAGCTCGAGCGATCTGTTTTCGCGCCCCGTGGATCTTAGCAGCGTGGGGATGTTTTACGGAGGCATTCAGAAAAACGGCGGACCGGCTGGCGTTACGATGGTTGCAATCCGCAAGGATCTGCTGGACCGCGCAAATCCCAAAACGCCGATGATCCTGCGCTACAAGACGCAGGCGGACGCGGACTCTATGAGCAACACTCCGAATACTTTCGGAATTTACATGCTAAATTTAATGCTCGGCTGGATCAAGGACGAGATCGGCGGGCTTGCGGCGATGCATGAGCGCAACAAGCGCAAAGCGGCGCTACTCTACGGCGCAATCGATGCTAGCGGCGGCTTCTACCGCGGCCACGCGCAAAAAACCAGCCGCAGCCTGATGAACGTAAGCTTTAATATCGCAGACGCCGCGCTTGAGCCCATCTTCATCGCGCAGGCTGAGGCTGAGGGGATGATCGGGCTTAAAGGACACCGCGTCCTAGGCGGCATCCGCGCCTCGATCTACAACGCGATAAACTACGAAGACGTTGAAAAACTAGTCGCTTTTATGAGCGAGTTTGCGCGCAAAAACGGCTAGCGGCGGTTAAATTTAAAGGATTTGAACGCGCCTCGCGCTTATAGACGAGATTGTTTAGGATCCGCGCTTGCCTTGCCGCTGATGAGCTAGTGTTTGCCATAGCCCTCGCTTTTATAGCTGGTATTTTGCGGCAGAAATAGCTTTGATGCGGCTTGGATTTTGCTGCTAGAATTTTATTGAAGACAAAATTTTATGATGTTAAATTTTGCATTGGATGAAGTCTGATGGCTTTGATTTTGCAGCGGCGAGCGGACTTGGCGCTGCTGGGATTTATTAGGTAGGATTTAACATTTAAAACGCTATTATCGGTGTTCGAGGATGGAAGGCGGTTTATTTATGTAGGCGCAGGTTTAGCGTATCTGGCGTCTAAATTTAAGCTTAACCCTAAAAACAGGCAAAATTAAACGAAAGGATTTAAATGAGTTTTAAGAGATTTTTTGCAGTAGCGCTTGCGGTGGGCGCTTTCGCTTCGGTGAGCGCAGAGGCTAGCGCTGCTGGGGATTTTTGTATCAAAAATGGCGGCGAGCTGATCGTCCGCAAAGACGGCAACGGCGTGGACTACACCGTTTGTAAGCTGCCCGACGGCACTATGATCGACGCTGAAGAATTTTATAAAACAGGCGGCGATTTGAGTAAATTTAAGAGCGTAAATCGATAGAATTTTATCGATTGTGAGATTTGCGGCAGCGAAATTCCATAAAATTCTGCGTCAAAATTCCTATTTAAAATTCAGATGAATTTCGACTAACAAGCATTAGCGCAAGTAAATTATTTGGGTACCTCATACAAAGTGAGGGCAGCAGGGTGATGGAAGAAATTTAATTATCCAAACATCAACGATGTGCGGAGATTTTGCTCTAGCAAGGTGCTGAAAGCGGCGACTACGCAAAGCAGAAATATTTTAAGTGATTTGATGCAACGCAGGCAACCTGCTAGATACTCGATTAAGACGCAGGTTTTTTTTGGATATGTGATAAGCATTTGCGCTCATAGTTGCTGAGCTTAAATTTCAGCCATTTGTGGGCGTAGCTCACTTTTTATTGTTTAAAAAGCTCAAATTTTAGTCGCTTGCGAGCGCCCATCGCTTTCTTTGCCCGCGTAAATTTAGTGCGTGAAAACCACGACCTCGCCGCGCTCAAACGCGATCTGCCGTCCCGCTAGGTATAGCTCGAAGTAGGGCTTCAAAAAGTCCTCCTGCGGCCTTTGCGCGTAGTTTGGATACTGCAAGTACGCAGGTAGCAGATAGTCGCAGTTGATCGAATAGTACGCCTCGCCGAGCACCCATAGCTTCGTATCAAGCTTAGGCATATCTATCATCCACTCCGTGATCGCTTCATAGACGGCGTCCGCAAGTTTGTCTTTACTATGCGCAAAATCAAAACCTTCCTGCACGCGCGCGGATTTTATCTGCTCAAGCATTTTTAAAAGCTCGTCATCGCCGAGAAATTCTGCGAAAATTTTTAAATTTCGAACGTGCGCTAAAGCTAGGCTCTTAAGTGCTTCGTCATCAAATTTCGGATCCTGCGGCGGGCAAAAATACCCGGGCGCCACGCCTTGATCGAATGCTTCCCGCGTCTGCTGCGCCGTGACTGCGTAGATCGGCATTATGCGCGCTTGCAGCTCGGTGCCGTTTTGCAGCGGCGCAAACACCGTATCCACGCCGACGCCGTCAGGCATAAAGCACTGAAAAAGCCCGTAAAGCTTATCCTGCAGATCGATCTCTTCGCAATCTAAATCAAGATCTAGCCCCGCAGCCTCGTTAATGCGACTAGCGTACTCGAAATTCGTCATTTTCGCCCCTTTAAATTTTGACCGTCAAAGCGTTTGGATGGAATTTTACCTAAATTTTGCGCATTTGCCGAATTAAAATTTACGCGCGATAAGACTTTTGTAGAATTTAAAATTTAGCGGTTCGGTTTGGGTTCAGTACTGCGACAAAGCGGCGGGGCGATGAGCGGCGACGGGTTGTCGTGCGGGTGGTTAGTAGCGGTGGATGGGTATCGCGCGGCGGGAGAGCGGCGACGGACGGCGGCACCTACGGCGCGTGACGACAGGGGTAGCCGACGATCGCGACCGTGGCGCTCGCGGGCTACTTGCTCGCAAAAGCTGGATTTTTAATGCTCAGGCCGTCGCAAAATAGCGGGCGGTGTATTGGGTGACGGCACGACCGCGGTATTCGCGGGTCGGTCGCTAGCAAAAGCGCTTTTCGCGCTAAGAGTGCGCATTAGCGGCGCAAGGTCGGCGGCATTGTTTGATCCGTTGCGCGCGAAATGAAATTTTATCGTTTAAATTCTAGAGCAAGACCTGCGCCTACGGCGGCAAATTTACTTGTAGTAATGAAATTTATCGTCCAAATTTAGTAAAAGATAAAATTTCAAATCGCGCATTAAGTAGTGTGAAATTTTATTTGGTTTTGTTTCGCCGCGCAGCGGTTTGCACGGCTTGCTTTAAATTTTATTCTATCCCCGCAAATGCTGCTTTTGCGTCCGCCAGATCCCTCTCGTCCGGGTGTTTCGCAGCCTCCGCCCAGCGCGCAAGTCGCTCGGGGGTAATAGGGTGGGGCGAGTTACCGCCGGCCGCCATTTTGCGCATCATTTCAAGTAGATTCGGATCGATCGCGCCCTGGCAGGCAAACTCCCTTATAATCTCGTTGCCGTTTGCTTTAAGCCCCTCTTCAAAGCCATCCAAACACTTACGCGAATGCTCGCCGTCCGGTTCCGCGCCCAGAGTCATGAAAACGCCAAGCTTCTTGTTGTGAATTTTACGTAAAAAGCGCGTAAATTTCGCCTCGGCCTCGCCCTTATCGACGTAAAAGCCCAAGGCTATAAAGTCGTAGTCATCGACCTCACCCTCAAAGTCGCGGAAATTTAGACTCTCGCAGTCCAGTTGCTCGGCGATCGCGTCGCCCACCTTTTTCGTGTTACCCGTTTGTGAGGTGTAAAGCACGATTTTTTTCATACAAAATCCTTTTTCATAATGTTTGCTATCTCTTCGTTGATGTTGTTGCCCCAAAAAATTCCGTCCAAGTTTAAGACTGATTTTTCATCCTTAAGCTCCAAAAGCCCCCAGCTCTCAAATTCTTTGAGCTTTTGCACCGCTTCGTCGTAAATATTCGCGCTCAGAGCCTCTTTTAGCTCGTTTAAGCTTACGATCGGGTATTGAAATAGATTGTTTAGCACGCTATATTTTGCCTCGCGCTCATCGATTCGCGAGATCATCTTGTGTCCCGACACGCCGTAAATTCCGAAGCCCGCTACGTGTCCGCCCGCGCCGTTGCCGATAGGCAGGATATCCGTGCCCTTGTGGCTTAGCTTGATGTAGCCGTAGTTATCGCGACCTTTTCGAGCAAGCTTAGTAAGCTCCAAAACCTCGAAATTCCCGCTTTGCAGCAGCGCCTCTGCAAAGGCATGGTGCAGCTTCTTATCGGTCGGCAGATCGTAGTAGGAGGTGTCGATCTTTTTGGACAACTCCGAGCCTTCGAAAAACATCAGCGAGTAAAAGCTAGCGCTATCTAGACCTAGCTCATCTACGTAGCGTGCGTCCGCGATCGCCTCCTCTACGCTTTCGTTCGGGAAGTTGTAGATGATGTCGCAGCAGAGCATGCCGTCAAATTTTTCTCTAAGATCCTTTAGTCGCTCGATCGCGCGAGCGGGCTTGTGCACGCGGTTTAGAAGCGCGCGCCCCTGTCTGCTGAAGGTCTGCACGCCGATGCTAAAGCGATTTACGCCAAAGCTTTGCAGGGCGAGCGCTTTTTGCGTATCTAGATTATGTAGAGTGGTTTCTATGCTGATCTCGCAGTCGTCCGCGATCTTAAAATTTTTATGCAGCGCGCCCAGAACCTTTTCGAAGTGAGCTTCGCTAAATACGCTCGGCGTGCCGCCGCCGAAGTAGATGCTTTTGACGCTTTTGGTATCGAAATAGGGCATCTCTCCGTAGTCTTTGATCTGGCGGATTAAAAATTTAGCGTATTCGTCCAGCTCGTCGCCAAGCTTGGAGCGCATCATCGAACAAAATGAGCAGATGTTGTCGCAAAAGGGCACATGCAGATAGATCACGCAATCGCTGTCTTTCGCGGGCTGTTCCAGCGCGTCGAACAGCTCGTTTTCGCTCGCAGAGACGCTCTCGAAAAGTTTGGAGCGGTGGTGGGATTTAATGCGTTCTTTAAACATCTATTTCGTTGCCTCCGCGTAAATTTCATCCACCGTCTCGCCGATCTGCGGGCTGCCCCGCAAGATGAGCGTCGGAGCTTTTAAAATTTTGCCCGATTTTACGGCTTTGGTATTTTTAAGGATCGGATTTGCCTTTAAAAAATCCTCCGTCTCGCCGCCCACGACGACGATTATATCGGGGTTTTGCTCGATGATGTATTCGGCAGATACCGAAGGCGTGCTGCCTTTTAGGCCGTCTGCGATATTTTTGGCGCCTAGGCGAGCGAAGATATCGCCGATGAGGGTTTTGTCATTGAAAGCCATCGTAGCGTTCGCGCCGAAAAACATAGCCACTTTTTTGCCGCGAAGAGCGGGTTTGTTTGCAAAAATTCCATCCATCCGCGCGCAAATTTTATCCGCCTCGCTCTCCTTTTTTACGATCGCCGCGACCTTCTTTACGTTTTGGCAGATATCTGCGGTAGAGTTTGCATCCATCGCAAGGCTCTTAAGCCCCAGCTTTTGCAGATTCTCGCTAACGCCTGCGGAGTGAAAGCTCGTGATGACCAGATCGGGCTTAAGTTCGACGATCTTCTCCATATTCGGCTTGACGTAGGTGCCTACGCTAGGCAGTTTCGCGGTTTCTGCCTCCGGGCGGATCTTGCTCATCGAGGTAGTTGAGATCGCAGCGATCTGATCCTGCGCGCCTAAAGCGTAGATGATCTCGACTGCTGCGGGATCAAGTACTACTAGACCTTTGGCGAATACAAAGCTCGCCGCAGTCAAAGCTATAAGAATTTTTTTCATAATTTCTCCTTTTTGGGTAGTATAAACTTTACCCCGTTTTCTTCTACTATCAGGGCGTCAAAGCCGTAAATTTCTTTTATGATCTGTGGCGTAAAAAGCTCGCTCGCGCTACCCCGATACCTCACTGCGCCGTCTTTTAGCATCAAAATTTCATCGCAAAAAAGCGAGGCTAAATTTAGATCGTGCAGCACGATGACGCTCGTTAAATTTAGCGTTTTAGTTAAATTTTCGCAGATCTTCATCGCCTCGATCGCGTAGTTCATATCAAGCGCGCCCGTGGGCTCATCGAGCAGTAAAATTTCAGGCTCGCTTACGAGCGCTCTGGCAAGCAGTACGCGCCCGAACTCGCCGCCGCTTAGCTCAAATGCGCTGCGATTTAAAAATTTTTTCACGTCCAAAAGCTCGGCAATTCGCTCTACTTTGTCGCGGTCGCTCGCATCGTAGCCGCTAAAAGCGCTTTTTAGGCGGCAAAATCTGCCCGCAAGCAAAATTTCTTTCACGCTAAGCGGCGCGGCGAGGGCCGTTTTTTGCGGTACGAAGCCGATGAGCGCCGCAAGCTCTTTTAGGCTATATTCGCTCGCCTTTTTGCCGTTTATTTCGATGATCCCGCTTGCGGGCTTTAAAATTTGCAATATGTTTTTTAGCAAAGTGCTCTTGCCGCAGCCGTTAGGGCCCAAAATCCCGTAAAATTTACCCCGTTCTAAATTCAGACATACGTCTTGCAGGATCGCCCGCTTGCCGTAGCTGAAGTTTAGCGCTGAAATTTTCATGCATGCTTCCTAAACGCGAGGTATAGAAAAAAGGGCGCGCCGAAAAAGGAGGTCACCACGCCGATCGGAATTTCTACCGGCGAGAGGGCGTTTTTAGCGATTACGTCGCAAAAAACCAAAAAAACTCCGCCGGTAAGCGCGCTAGCAGGGATTAGTACGGCGTTGCTCGCCGTATGAAGCGCCATGCGAAGCGTGTGCGGAATGATGAGCCCCACGAAGCCTATCATCCCCGTAAATGCGACCGAAAAGCCGATGATGAGCGAGGAGACGATGAGTAGGCTCTTTTTGGACTTCTCGACGTTGAGCCCCAGCGACTTTGCCTCCTCGTCGCCGTTTAAGATGATATTTAGCTCGTGGCGCTTCGCGTAAAAATACGCCATGCAAAACAGAAGCGGCGGTAGCAAAAGCGCGATCTTTTGCCAGTTTGCGCCGCCTAGATAGCCCATCATCCACGCCGTAATCCTAAAGCTATCCTCTCCGATTAGATAGACCGCAAAGGATGTAAATGCGCCCAAAAAGGACGATACGGCGATGCCTACGATCAGCAGAGTAGAGATCGAGCGGGTATGGGCTGCGAGCTTAAAGATCACGAGCGAAAGCCCGCTGGCGGCCAAAAATGCGAAAATTCCGTAAAAAACGTCGCTAAGCCCCAGCAGGTAGGCTATAACCGCGCCGAAAGTCGCTGCCGAGGCGATGCCGATGATGTAGGGATCTGCAAGCGGGTTTAAAAATACGCTTTGCACCACCACTCCCGAAGTTGCCAGCAGCGCGCCTATTAAAATTCCAAGTACGAGGCGCGGCAGGCGCATTTGTAGCAAGATGAGCTGCTTGGTCTCGTCTATCTCGCCGAAGGTGAAAAATTTTACGATGTCGCTCAGCGAAATGCTCGCTCCGCCGCTACTTACGGCCGCTAAAGCAAGCAATACGAAAGCTGCGATTAGAAAGAGATAGAATTTAAAACTCATAGCTCACCAGGCGAACTATACGCGCAGATTTCGTCGCGGCGGATATTTTTAATTAAGCGGTGCCAGGAATTTATACGCGCGGAATTTATGAAATTCTCGCGGCTGGCGCAATTATTTTTGAAGCTTGCATAGCTTTTGATATGGGCGCGAAAAAGTACGTAGCCGCACACCTGATTCGGCATAAATTTCCTCCTAAAAGTATTCGCGATTTTTGTTAAGAAATTAAAATCGTTATCATAGGATTTTATCGCTTGGTTTCTTAAACCGCGATAAATTCCGTAATGGCTAAGAGCTGCGGAGTTAAATTTAGGGCGATTAAGTATTAAAATTTCGCGCGCCGCCAAGCCGCCTCTTTAAATTTGAAATTCAAGATTTATGCGTTAAATTTAAACGCCGAAAGAGCTCTTTTTAATTTTGCAATTCAGCTTTAAATTATAAAAACGCCGATAAAATACGCATTAAATTTTACTTAGCGAGCCCTGCTTTAAAGGCGCGAGCCGTTTTGTTAAAACGACATACTGCCCAAGCCGCTCGCTAAGCTTTAAGGAGTGAGCATGAAATTTTGGCAAAAGATCCTTTGGGCGGCGGTCGCCGTCATAGGGGCGTGGTGTTTCGGCGTACTTGCGCTAAATAAAGGCGAGAGCATCAGTGCCGTCTGGCTCGTAGTGGCCAGCGCGTGCATCTATCTGATCGGATACACCTTCTACGGGCGCTTTATCGCGTATCGCGTCTTTGAGCTGAACGATCGCCGCGCAACTCCTGCGGTGATCCGAAACGACGGACGCGATTACGTTCCTACGAACAAATACGTCCTTTTCGGCCACCATTTTGCCGCTATTGCAGGCGCCGGACCGCTCGTAGGTCCCGTAGTGGCCGCACAGATGGGCTATCTGCCCGGCACCATTTGGCTTTTGGTAGGCGTCGTGCTCGCGGGTGCGGTGCATGATTTCATCGTGCTCGTGCTATCCACGCGCCGCGGCGGCAAGAGCCTCGGCGAGATGATCAAAGATGAGATGGGCAAGCTCACCGGCGGCATCGCGATGATCGGAATTTTTTTCATCATGCTGATCATCGTGGCGATCTTGGCGATGGTTGTCGTAAAGGCGCTCGCAAACTCGCCGTGGGGGCTTTTTACGATCGCGATGACGATACCGATTGCGATATTTATGGGAGCTTATATGAGGTTCTTGCGCCCGGGCAAGGTCAGCGAGGCATCGATCATCGGCTTTGTTTTGCTGATGCTTGCGCTTTGGGGCGGGCATTACGTCTCGATCGATCCGTACTGGCACGACGTTTTTTCGCTAAAGGGCGAGACGCTCGCGCTTCTTACGATCGGCTACGGCTTTATCGCGGCGATCTTGCCCGTGTGGCTGCTGCTTGCGCCGCGCGATTATCTAAGCACCTTCCTTAAGCTCGGCGTCATCATCGGTATGGCGGTCGCGATAATCTTTGTCGCGCCCGAGCTTAAAATGCCCGCTACGACGAAATTTATCGACGGCACGGGTCCCGTTTTTGCAGGCCCGATATTTCCGTTTTTGTTTATCACGATCGCATGCGGCGCGATCTCGGGCTTTCATGCGCTGATCTCCAGCGGCACGACGCCGAAGATGGTCGAGCGCGAAACCCACACTCTTTTCATCGGCTACGGCTCGATGCTTATGGAAAGCCTCGTAGGCGTAATGGCGCTTGTGGCGGCGTGCATCCTAAGCCCGGGCGAATACTTCGCTATCAACTCGCCCGCCGCAGTGCTCGGCAAAGACGCGGTAAGCGCCGCGGCGTATATAAATTCCATCGGATTTAGTATCACGCCCGAGCAGATCGGCGCCTTGGCTTCAAACGTCGGCGAAACCACGATGATGAGCCGCACGGGCGGCGCTCCTACCTTTGCAATGGGACTAACGATGCTTCTGCATCAGATCATCGGCGGCAAGGAGCTGATGGCGTTTTGGTACCATTTCGCGATCTTGTTTGAGGCGCTGTTTATTCTGACCGCGGTCGATGCTGGCACGCGCACGGGGCGCTTTATGGTACAAGAAATTTTAGGCAACGTCTATAAGCCCTTTTCCGATACTAAAAATTTCCTGTACGGCATCATCGCGACGCTGATCTGCGTGGCGGGCTGGGGCTATCTGCTCTACAGCGGCGTTACCGATCCTATGGGCGGAATTTACACGCTGTGGCCGCTTTTCGGCGCGTCCAATCAGATGCTCGCGGGTATCGCGCTGCTGCTTGCGACGGTGGTGCTTTTTAAAATGGGCAAGCAAAAATACGCCTTTGTTACGATCGCTCCTGCGATCTGGGTGCTTATAACCACGCTTTATGCGGCGATCTTGAAGCTGATGCCGGCTAACGGCGAGCGCGTGCACGACGCGGTAAGCCACGTGGCTATAGCGCAAAACACCGCCGCCAAGCTCGCTAGCCTAAGCGATCCTGCGGCGATCGAAAAGGCGCAGGCTATCATCAGAAATAACGTCATCGACGCCGTGCTATGTGCTCTTTTCGTCGTCGTCACGATTATAGTCATCACTCAAACGATCCGAATGTGCCTTAAAATTTCAAAAGGCGGCGCGAGCGAGGGATATTTCAAGCTAGCAGAAAGCGAGTACGTAGATAGGGGCGTTTATGAAAAAGTTTAAATTTAATCCACTCGCAGCCCCGAAGGCCGTGGCGAGGTTTTTGGCGCGCGCGGATGCCGCACTTGCGCCGCTCATCGGGCTCGGCGATTACGAGGGCTATCTGCGCCATTTCAGAAGCGCTCATCCGGACGAAATCCCACTAAGCAGGGCGGAATTTTTCCGTGCGATGCAAGATAGCAAGGCAAAAAACGTCAAGTGCTGATAGCGGCGAAAGGGCGCGGTCGCGCCGTACTCCTCGCCGGCCTACGACGCTTTGCCGTCATATCACGGAATTTCGCCGCGGATTTGAAATTTTAAATTTGATAGGGCACGGGCGCGCGAGCCATGAAATTTAGCCCGCTGCTAGAGATTAAATTTTGCGCATGCTTCTTGAAGAGCGCTTTAAATTTGCTCGCACTTAGGGCGTTGAGATTTATTCTCGCCGCCGCGCCGTACTTATCGCTAGACCGCGACATTTCGCCGCCTTGTCGTGAAATTTTGTGTGAGCTTCACCGAGCTTCGGCGGAATTTTATTAAGGTGCGCTTGTTAAATTTCGCGGCGAAGCTGCCCTGATTTAAGGCGTGAAATTTCGTCGCGGATTTGAAATTTTAAATTTAGACTAGGGCGCGGATAAAATGCGCGCGAAGTTAAAATTTAGCGCGCCGCGCAAACCGCCGCCGAGAGAAATGCGGGTTAGAGTGCGAGCCTGTAGACTACGAAGTCATATTACTAAACAAAAAGGCGAGCTGCTAAAAAGCCTTAGCGAAGCAATAGGCGAAGCGTACAGATAATACACAGAGGATTTCAAATTTAAAGCAAAATTTTATACTTTTTAGGTGCAACGAGGTAAAATTTAGATATGAAAACTTTTATAAAAATTTTAAAAATTACCGCCTTGGTCGTGAGCGTTGCGTGCGTGCTTTTTGTGCTGTATATATTTGTGATTTTAAATTTGCTTTTTTCATCCGATACGCCCGAAGGTTGCGATCCTAGTATGCCCACTAGCGCTTGCGATTATATCGATGAAAAATTTGAAAAAGAGCTGCAAAATTTGCCCCCGGTCGCCGCTCTGCCGTCCTTAGACAAAAGGCCCGTATTTTGGCTAGGCAAAGGCGATTTTGCAAAGGGAGCGGAGTTTGATTACCTATATATCAAGGACGAATTCGGAGTTTGGCTTAGATACAAAGATAATGACAGCGACGACTTTTTGCTACAAAAAGATATGCCAGAGCGCTACTATGGATACGACGAGATCGATCGTTCGCCGGACGAAAGGTGGGTAAGTGGAGAGCTTGGATATTATAGCTACGGCATCTACGATATTTCGCTTTTTGAAAATGAAGCCAAGATATTTTCTCAAACGGCGCATAAGGTCGTGAGGAAATTTATCGGTTTCTTTAATCTACACTCTATGAGGGGCACATCTTTTGCAGCTCCGCAAGGCACCGAGGAAAATTTAAACGCTATAAGCGAGCTTCAAACTCCGCTTGCGGATTTTCCGCAAAAGCAGAACTACTCTGCGCTTGGTTGGGCTGATAAACCAGAAGCCAGAGGCTATGTCGGAGATGAAATAGCCAAAAAACTCGCTCGCAACGTCTTTGAGATAGAGGGCGATGGGTGGCGACAGACCATCCGTATAAACAGCCGCGCCAAGGATATCAAGGTTATCTGCGGAGATGAAATTTGCCTCGCGCTTGCCTTTGATGAGAGCGAAATCAATAGCTGCGATAACGGCGCTGCATCCACGGCAGTTTATACGCTAAATTTAAAGCAAAAATTTAATAATTTTCATACGCTTACTAGTAGGAATTTTAACTACGTAAAGCTCGGCGATAAGTATACTTTAGACGATGTGGAATCCTTTAAAATAGTTTTATCGAGATTCAGATATATCGAGGGGTATAACAAAGGTCGTGAAATCACAGACTACGAGGTTATCTTGCGAAATAGCGAAGGCGAGCAGGTTAATGAAATCTGCAGAAACGAAATTAAGAGGGCTCGCAGTCGCTTGCGATAAATCTAAGATAGCGCTGCAGGATTTGACACATAAGATCGTGATTACGACGCGCTTTAATTTAGCTTCTAAAATTTACGTGAGAATTTTAAAATTCTAAGCTTCAAGCTTTAAAATTTGCCCACGGAGTTTTAAAATTTATCGCGCGGCTTAGGTTTATTTTATCCGCGCCAAGACAGCGAAATTTTTAGGGCGTCGCGATAACTAGGCGCAAGATAGCGAAATTTTACAAAGCTGCGGTAAACAAGATACGCAGAGAATGCACGCAAATTTCAAATTTATCTGGATTTTGCCAGCCTGCCCGACGCCGAGCACCATTATTTAGCTACAATCCCTCTCGCTCGCTTTACTTTTCGCTCGTCTTACGATTTGCTCGCCTTATAATTCCTGCTTGATATTGCACTTTGCCGAAGCTACCTCGCGTTCTTTCGCAAAGCTGCACGGCATGTGGGATTGTGCCCATCGCTCGCAGATTTTGCAGCACATGCGCGCGATAAAATTCCGTAGCGCAGGCACTTTAAATAAATTTCGATTTAAAAGCAGCGCAAGCTTAGAGGCGATTTAATTTAAAACTCACGTGCTCCACGGCTAGCCTGCAAGCGCTCTGCCTGCGAGCAGCCCAGCGTAGCAAAAAAGCATACAAACGCATACGCTTAAGACCGCGTTTAGCACACCGATAGCAAATTCTCGCGCCAGCAATAATTGCAGCGTATCGTAGCTGAACGTAGAAAATGTCGTAAAGCCGCCCAGCGCGCCTGCGACAAAAAATACCCGCAGGCTCTGCGTTAAATTTAGCGCGAGTAAAAACCCTATCAGCAAGCTTCCCAGTGCATTTACGCAAAAAGTAGCGATCGGAAACGCGCTCCAAAATCCGGCGCGGTCCATTGCACGCGCGATCGCTCCGCTTAGGCCTACTCGCGCCATCGCGCCTACACAGCCGCCTAGCCCCGCTAAAATCAAGTTCGTCAATCCAAGTCCTTTTAAAATTTGTAAATTTTATTTCGCCATCTAGCCTCCATAGGACGAAAGATGTGTGACTTCGCTATTTTAACGCAGCTCGTTAAAATTCCGCTTTTAAAATTTGCTCGCGCTTTTTGAAATTTCGTTTTAAAATTTTACTAGCGCGACGGAATTTTACAGAGTGAAATTCCGCAAGGCAGATTAGAATTTCGCCCAGCAGAATTCCACATCGTTGCGGAATTCAAAATTTAAAAGCAAATTTAAAATTTGCGAGAGCTACTCCTCTATCTTTTTACCTGCGAACCGCACGAGAGCCCACGTAACGGCAAGCCCCATTGGTAGCGCGATCCAGACGCTAAGTCCTAGCGCTACGGGCAGGTAGCCGGCTACCACGGCGACCGCGCCGACTGAAAGAGCGTAAGGCATCTGCGTCTTTACGTGCTCGATATGATCGCAGCCCGCGCCCATCGACGAAAGGATCGTGGTGTCCGAAATCGGCGAGCAATGATCGCCGAAAATCGCGCCGGTTAGCACACCCGAGATATTTACGATCATATAGGCGTGAAGCGCATCGCCCGAAAGCCCGTAATGAAGTCCCACGGCGTTTGCCAAAGGTATGGCAAGCGGCATTAAAATTCCCATCGTGCCGTAGCTCGTGCCCGTCGAAAAGCTAATGAACGAGCCCAACACGAAAATCGCTACCGGAAGCAAGAATTTCGGCGTGTTTTGGCTTAACATATCGACCAGATAGCGCGACGTGCCGAGCTCTTTGATGACAGAGCTGAGCGACCAAGCAAGCAGCAGGATCACGATCGTAACGATCATCGTCTTCCACCCCTTGATCCACGTAGAGATCGCCTCTCTGACGTCAAAAATTTTGCGGTAAACGCTCATAAATATAGACACGACCGTAGCAAGAAGCGCCGCTTGAAAAAGCGCGACCGACGAGTTCGCGTTGCCGAACGTCGCCTGAAGCGTTGCAAAGCTTAGCGGAGCGGCTTTTGCGGCTGCGAGAGCATCGCCTTCAAGCTTGCTTAGCCCGCTAAAATAAAAGCTCGCAAACGCGCCGCAGATTAGCACTATAAGCGGGATAACGGCGTTTGATGCCTGCGGCTTGATCCCCTCTTTGGGCTCTAGCGTTTTATCTTCGAGCTCGGCAATGTTAGAATTTTTAGAGTGGATTTCGCCCGTCGCCGCGCGCCTTTCGGCAGAGAGCATCGGCCCGAAATCTCTACGCATAAAGGCGACGTAAACCACGAAAGCAAGCATGAAAAGATTATAGAAGCGATACGGCATAGTTTGCACGAAGATCGAGAAAGCGTTTATGTTTTGCACGCCGATCTGATCATATCCCGCTCTTATCAGAGAGACTTCAAGACCTACCCAGGTAGAAATTAGCGCGATACCCGCAATCGGTGCGGCGGTGGCGTCGATGATAAAGGCGAGCTTTTCGCGGCTGACCTTAAATTTATCGGTGATCGGTCTCATGACGGGGCCTACGATCAGTGCGTTTGCGTAATCGTCGAAAAATACGAAAAGGCCCATAACCCACGTTGAAATTTGCGCTGAGATACCAGTTTTAGCGCGCTTGCTAATCCAAAGCGCCACTGCTTTCGTGCCGCCCGTCCTGCTAATCAGCGCGACCACGCCGCCGATACAAAGCACCTGCAAAAGCACGCCCGCGTTACCTTTGCTAGCCATCGAGCCCACCACGCGCGCGACCAGATCGGTAAAGCTGCCCACAAGCGCGGAGATCGGATTGTCGTTAACGACTGCTAGCATATAGGTGCCGCTAAAAACGCCGATGAAAAGCGATAAAATCACCTCTTTGGTGATAAAGGCAAGCGCGATCGCCACGACGGGCGGCACCAGCGTCCAGATGCCGAAAAGCTCGGCATTATGCTGTCTGGTCGCGTCATCTACCGCAAACGCGGCAACCGATAAAAACATTAGTAATATAATTTTTTTCATTTTCTCGCCTTAGAATTTAATGCTTTTCGATAAAAAGCCCAGCCCAGCTCTGCTGCGTCGCCATCGCCTCAATCACGTTGATATTTACGCGGTGGGGCATCGCTAGGCAGCTTAGTACGATCTGTGCGATATCCTCTGGCAGGATCGCATCGACCCCCTCATACACGGCCGCAGCGCGCGCTACGTCGCCTTTAAAGCGCACCTCGCTAAACTCGCTCTTACAGATTCCCGGCGCGATCTCCGTCACGCGGATACCAGTGCCGCGCAGGTCGTTGCGGATATTACGGCTAAACTGCTTGATAAACGCCTTGCTCGCGCCGTAAACATGGCTACCTGGATAGGGCCACGCGCCCGCAGTCGAGCCGAGATTGAAGATATAGCCGCTTTTGCGCGCGATCATAAGCGGTAGCACCGCCTTGGTCGAATACAGCACGCCTTTGATATTCGTATCGACCATCGTCTCCAAATCCTCTACGGGCGTCTGCGCGATCCCCTCAAGCCCGAGCGCAAGGCCTGCATTATTTACGAGCACCTCGACGTCTTTAAAATTTTCAGGTAGCGCGCTTACAGCATCAAATACCGCAGCTTTATCGCGAATGTCCGCGGCGATAATGTGCGTGTTGCCTAGCTCGCCGGCTAGCTTCTGTAGCCGATCTTTGCGACGCCCAAGCGCTATGATCTTATAGCCCTGCGCGCTAAGCGCCCTAGCGATCGCCTCGCCAAAGCCGCTCGTAGCGCCCGTGATGAATGCCGTATTTTTCATATAATCCCCTTTGCGTAAAATTTTAAATTTAGCGCAATGATAACGCAAAACGGATTTAGAATTTATGAATTTTATCTTGCGGCGCGGGCGCGGATGAAATAATGCGAAGGCATTGAGCTTGCTTCTAGCGCGCACGAGCTCGCGATCGGCAGCGGATTTGGCGAGCGCACGGCTAAATTTAAAATTTTGCGCCGTTTGTTTTTCGCAGTTTGCTATAATTACCTAAATTTAGGAAAAAGGCAAATGAGCAAATTTGTACGATTTATCCTCGTAGTATCTGTGTTTGCGCCACTTATGCGGGTCTGAAATATGCTTTTATACTCTTTATCACGTGGCTCATGTTCAGTGGGATATATTTTGACGGGCCGGGTGCACTGCTCGGCATACCGCTCACGTTTTTAAGCTCGTCGGTTATATTTGATTATTATTGTATTGCGCTGGGCTCTCATCTGCTCTTTTTATCGCTGCTTAAAGGGCGCGACGTGAAAACGCGGTGGATTTTACCTTTATTTTTTCTCATAACGCTCGCGTTTTGTAGCTTTTGCGTCTTAATCGGGCACGAAGATTATCAGCGCATAAACGCGCTTTTTGCACTCTTGCTTATCTCTCCTTTTACGCTCATCGCATACGCCATCGTTACGACCGTAATCCTTGCCAAAAATAAAATTTCGGATTATTATCCGGTCTTAATCGCGATAATTTTTGTGCCCATTCATGCCGCCAGCATAGGGATATGGGGATTAGAACGCATACATTTTGGAGTATTTCTAAACGCGACGATACTGGGGAATTTTTATTTCACAGCGAAAATCGGGCGCGTAAATTTGATCGCACATAGACCCGTACCCTACAAAACGCAAAATTCTAAAGACCGCGTTATCAAAACAATACAAAGCAGCGCGACATTTTTAAACGACGATATTTTAAAGAAGCGCTAAATTTTATCCTTTTTAGGAATTCTAAATGGCACTTTCGTCGCGCGCTACAAGCTTATATGCTTCTTGATAGATCTGTGCTTTACCGACAAAACCTTCAAAAACTGCGCCGTTTTGCCTCTTGATACATCGACGTCGCTATTTGATCAAATTTAAATCCAGCGCGATCTCGTCGTTTTTGATCACGCCGATCCCCTTATTTAGCACGTTTGCGCGATCTATTTGGCTTCTACTAGCGAGTGCATCGCGAAGATGCCGCACTGAAATTTATTCAGCTGAGTATCCTTTTAAGAGCCTACGCCCAAAATATCCCTTCATACTCGCGTTTCACGCCGTCGTGATGTTAATATTTGGTTTTAATAGCAACTAGCTCCAATAAAATTTTATCTGTCACGCACAAAGTTTTTTGCGTTTTTCGATCTAAAATTTGAGTTGCAAGAATTCCATTTGTCGTTTACGGATACTCATAATAAATATTGCGGCTATTTTATACGTGTAGAGTAAGATAAAATTTGCAGTTCTCGGGCGTGGCAAAATCACGCGCCCATTTTACAAATGGCAAAATAAAGTGTGCTGGAATCGGCCTTCACTTGAAATTTTATTTAAAAAGCAAATCGGATTTTAGCTTGGAATAAACCTGTTCGCCTTTTAACTCGCGGACGATTTGCAGTGCGAATTCCATCGCAGTAGCGGGACCTTTCGAAGTCATTATATTTTGATCTTTTACGACATTCGCCGAATTCGTATAGCCTGGGTGAGCAATCTGATTTTCAAAGCCTGGATAACAAGTGTAAGAGCTTTTTAGCACACCCGCGGTAGCTAAGGCCCACGGAGCGGCACATATTGCGCCGATTTTTGCGTTATTTGCATCGAAATCGCGCAGTACTTGCCCCAGCCTCTCGCTCTTTGCCAAATTTTCGGCTCCGGGCAAGCCGCCAGGCAAAACGATCATATCAAATTCCGAAACTTTTATATCGTCTAAAATTTCATCGGCGATCATCTCTACGCCGTGCGCACCACAGACGCATTTCTTATCCAGCCCCACGGATGCTGCATCGATCTCCGCGCGGCGCAAAATATCGATCAAACTTACCGCCTCGATCTCTTCAAAACCGTTTGCCAAAACGATCGCTACTTTCATCTACGCTCCTTTATTTTAGGTATGAGCCCTGCTCGCTCGGGGTGGTCGAAATTTCAGTATTCGTGCTCCTACTAGACGAGCTATCGTATAGGAACGAATCGTCGCCTTTTAGATAAGCAATGATGTAGCCCAGCTCCGTAGCGCCCGTCTTAGCGGCGATCGGCTGCATGATATTTTTCATCTTGCCACCATAACTTAGATCTGTAGTGTATTGCGACATAGCTATCGAGATCTCTTTGGCATCCAGATCCTTGAGTTTACGTGATACTCCATAAGCTTTTTTTTGGCCATTCTCGCCGTGGCATGAAGCGCACTTCTCAGCAAAGATAGCTCCACCTCTTTCTTTTAAAAAATTTATATTTCGATTTATCTTGCCGCTATGGATTTTACTGCCTGCGACCGGAGTGTTTTTGTAGATATTTACGGTTACATTTTCATCTTTAGAATGCTTTTCGATCAGGGATTTTAGCTCTTTGGCAAACTCACCTTTAGCTTCGAATACATACGTATCATCGCTTGCTTTATCTGCGGCATTTAAATTAAAGGCAAAAAAACATGCTAAAAAAGAAATTTTAAAAATTTTCATAGAAAACCTTGATTTAGAATTTAAAAAGGGCGAAGCAAAAGCTTCGCCCTAATTTTACCTGTATAAGGTAAATAATTAGAAGCTGTATTTAGCCTCAAATCTGATGCGATCTTTTTTCTCATCAAGACCACCAGCAGCATCGTCAATCTTATAGTGAGAATACCAAGTTTTAAAGCTTAGCTTTTCATTATATTTATAAGAAATTCTACCTACTACTTCGTATGCATCGTCACCATGCGCTTTACCGTCTAGGTAATCAGCACCAATTCTGATACCAGTATCAGGTATAGTATATCCTGCTACTACATACCAATAGTGGTTCTCGCCAGTAAAGCTTCTATAATCTAGCAACTCTTCACCTGGGCTAATGAAGGATCCTTGATCTTCAAAGGATACAAAAGAAAGGCTGTCTTTATGATCAGGTTCAAATTTCAAATAACCCGCAGCTAAATCAACGCCAAAGAAACCAGCACTTGCTTCTGCGGCCCAGAAATCTGCATCATCGGCACCTACTACATTTTTATAGTCGCCATCGAAATCAGAAAATGCATACTGACCTTTTACGCCGAGATTAAAATCATCAGAGATATCAAAGCTTAAAGCCAGTTCTGCAGCGAAAAGATCTGCTACATCTTCTAAAGAGTTATACCATAATTGGAAAGATACGGGATCATATGAACCCATAAATCCTATGCCATATAGGTTATGATCGGTAGTTAGCTTATTATTTACGCTAGCCCAATCAAGGCTTGAAATATCGCCATCGTTCTCTAGAGAATCCATCCAAAAGCCACTAATTGTTAAGCCCTCGATATCGGTACTAGTAATCTTAACGCCATCTCCATACATATCATCGGTAAAGAATGAGCCTATGCCCTGGCGACCAACTGCAATCGTAGTACCGCCGATAGTGTATCCCAAGTAAGCCTTAGCAATATCGAAATCAGAATCCGGGTCTTCTCTTCTTGCGCCGTAATTGCCATGATATTGACTATTTGAAGAAGAAGCGGATTCGCCATGATCTTCATCCATAAATCTAATGCCTACTACACCAAAGAAGTTATCGTCGATTTTAGCTTTAAAATCTACTTCCGATTTAAACTGCCAAACACCTCTATTGCTATCTGCTTTATTTTTAAGGTGATCGTGAGTATATCGCATACGAGCGTATCCGTTTAGATCCACGTCCTTGATAGCTTCCTCTAACGGAACAGCACTTGCACTCATAGCAAGAGCACCTGCAGCGACTGCTGCCGCTAAACTAAGTTTAACTAGTTTCATTTTGAACTCCTTTAAAAGTTTGTAAGCGCAATAGTAGCACAAAATGACAAATTATATGCTTAAAATAGGCTGAAAAATACTAAAATTTTACCAAATTGTTACCGAGTATTTACCGAAAATCTAAATTTAACGGGCATAAAAAAAGCGAGACCCACACAGGCCTCGCCGATTATTGAAAGGAGTTCTAATTTCGATGTGGGGATTATATCAGGCTGCGGTAAACAGACGGCAACACCTCTTTCATGCGGGAGAAATTTCATAAAAATTTTACGACGTAAAATTTTATGGATAAAATTTCAAGATACGAAATTTGCAAAGCGTGGGTTTTAAAAATCCACGTAACATCTTATCAGCGGAGGATACAGCACTGAAAACGAGCAGTCCGTGAAAAACTGCGAGAAAGAAAATTTATAAGAATTTCGCAATCAAAATTCTAGCGCCAGCCATATTTCTATAATATAAAATTTTGCGGACAAAATGGCACTATGCAGAAAGGAATTTTAAGCGCGAAAGCAAGTGGATATGAAATGCGAGTCGAGCCATATAAGTAAGATGTGCAACGCAGAATTTCGTGAAATATAAAATTCCACAACTTATAAAATATAAAATTTATGCAGGCGTCGCGTAAAGAATCAGCGGACTTTAAAGCGCAAGCAAATCGCGCCAGCCCGCCATGATTAAGAACAGGAAACTATTGCCTTCATAAGAGTAGGGAGCGAACACAAAAGCGTTTCGCAAATTAAAAGCAGGCTCGCTTACCCTCAAGGGCACAGCGGCTAAAAATCGCGTAGGATTAAAAGCTGATATTTTCGCTCTCTGGTACGGCAATAGCGTCGTTTTTATGCATTTGTTTGGTCTCGATTTTGCCGATGTCATAAGCGCGCGGAGCAACGGAACCCGCTTTGCGCGAGATGATTCGCATATCGGTGATAGCGCCTGAAGCGGTACTTATGTAGGCAGTATCTCCTGCAGCCGCATAATATCTGCTTGCACGAGCGGTGTATAGCTCGCCGCTGGATAGGTCTTTAAACGTATATACGTAAGCTGTGGAGCTTTGGCGAGTGTAGTTTACGATCTCGGATTTTAACGAGCGTAAGTTGCCTGCAGGCGTCGGAGCGGTGCTTACGGCGCAGCCTGCGATGCCAAGAGCCAAAAGTGCGGAAAATATGAAATTTTTCATTCAGTATCCTTATTTGTAAAATTTGAACTTTTAGAGTAGTAGGTTTGGGCTTAAAGTTTGCTTTTTTGAGAGGCATCGGAGTGGAATTTAAACGACGATGGATGCGCTTGCGTCGCTGGCATTTGTTTTTGAGGAGCGTCGAAGTGGAATTTAAACAGATCTCTCTTAGCGTTAGACGAAGCGAGAATGCGCTTTTGACGATTTTTCTATATATGCGGGGTAGAATTTAGCAGTAATCGCGAGCGAGACTTGGTAGTCGCGTCTAAATCAAACACGGCAGAACTTTAGCTTCTTTTACCTGGCTAGCTCGCATCAGCGATATTTGCTAAAATCGGGCTTGAAGGCATTAACTCTCATTTCGCGACTTTTATCCGCACGATCATCATCGCCCTATGTCTCGCCGCATTCCTACGCTACGCTAAAGCCTGGCAGCCGTTATCGAGCCTGAGCCCTCGCAACTGGGTATTTTTGATACTAAGCGGATTAGCTACGGGCGCATCGTGGCTAGCGTATTTCAAAGCTCTGCAAATCGGCAAAGCTTATCAAGTAGCACCGATCGATAAACTAAGCGTAGTACTCGTTGTGATCATCGCCGTGATCTTTTTAGGCGAGCGCCCGAGTCTTCGCGAATGGCTCGCGCTAGCACTCATCGGCGCAGGTGTAATAATGCTAGCGTTTAAATAGGGTAAAATTTGCTTAAATATACTCTTGTGCTCTTTTTAGCCGCTACTCTCGCGCTACGCCATACGCTTTGTCGTAAGATAAACCTACTGCCGCTTCTGCAAAATTGCCGCCCTAAACCGCTATGATTTCTTATGGCTTGACATTTAGCCTACACGATTTCTAGGCATTGCCTGAAACGTGCCGGTAATCGGTTTGCCGATACCTTGCTATAGTTAGGCGGTCTTTAGGGTAATTTTAGTTCTGCTTAAAAGTAGTGAGATTAAAATTTATGAAAAATCAGGAATTTACGCCTTAAAATTCCAAAAAATATCGGCTCGCCGTACCATAAAATAAAATCGTATCCGCAAGTTTAAATCAGACTGGAAACTCTAAATCTACAGTATAGTCGAGCAAGCTAATTACGCAAGATGCGAATTGAAATCTTGCACACTTCCATAGCTCCGCCTAAATCTATGCACTTGCTACCTAACCCTTGCATTCGCCGCAAGCGCTAGACTTGTAGAATAATAAGCTAAGACCGGGAGAAATTACTCTCCCTTACCCTTCTTACCCCTCTTACCTTTAGCCTTAGACGATCCCTC